>Ga0316226_1000044_pt1 | contig 206538 bp, 142 predicted proteins | sample TBH18017metaG_FD_206009 | JGI IMG/M metagenome (GOLD analysis project Ga0316226, IMG submission 206009) | Freshwater microbial communities from Trout Bog Lake, Wisconsin, USA - TBH18017 | ecosystem: Environmental > Aquatic > Freshwater > Lake > Hypolimnion/Profundal zone | place: USA...
TGTCCATAGAAACCAATCCCGGCGGTGGCCTACTTTTACACCGCCATGTGCCGCCGCTTACGCGGCGCTACATGGCCTAGTTTTGCACCGGCGCTCATAGCCTCCGGAGTCGCTTTTATTCCTGTTAGAAGGGGCTTGAGGAGATTCACGATTTGCAGCCGTATCGCGGTGATCTCGATCAACTCCGCACTCGGCCTCAGGCCTTCTTTATCTTGCTTCAGTTCTCGCAGGATGAGGCCGCGTATCAGTTCTGCTGGCGTCTCTTTCCGCTTCGCTACCAACTCCCCCAGCTCATGCAGTTCGGCCTCATTGAGCTTCGTTCCAACGTGGTTCGTCCGAAACTTCGCGTGCCTCGCCCGCTCCGCCATCAAGTTGCTTTCGTCCAGTAATGCCATCAATCCAACCCTTCTCGGAAGCCTGATTCCATATGTAATCGCAGGTTTCCGCACGGAAACTCCGAACGTCTTATCTCTTTGATGCCGCAAAGGTTCCCGCAGAGCGCTTTCAGGTTACCGTGCAGTTCCCTCGGAGGGATGGAGTTTCATAATCCATCCGGTGCGCAGCACCGCGCTTGTACAGGCGAAAATTTCGCTAGATGCTGGGGCGAAAGCTACAACAGCCGCAGGTGTGCCACAGATACTGGATACAATCAATTCCGCTATCCAGTATTTTGATATGCCGCCACTGAATTGATAGCAGAGTAGGGTGTCAAAAGTATCATCCGCGCCGAAGGCGTGCGCGAGAGATTTGAACTTGCTCAAAACGCCGGCGGGCTCCACTGAAACGTGGAATACAAAACATAATCCATTGCAACCTTCTGGCGCACAGGGATTCACTTGTGACCGACATCACACCGCCATAATAGTAACTCCAATACCCTCTTAATAGGACTCGATAGCGTCTGGATGCCGGGCTGTTGTCCAGCACATGCGATCTGGGTCTCTGGGCTCATACGAATTGCGGATTGGAGAAACCATGTTCTACAAGGTTCCGGAAAACCTCGCGTCTGAGCTCGAAGAGCTCGATTCCTACATGGAGCGCTACCGCAGCGGCGAGATGGACGCAGCTACGCTGAAGGTGCGTCGCGTCCCTTTTGGCTGCTATGAGCAGCGCACCGATGGCAGCTACATGGTACGGATTCGGACTACCGGCGGCGCGCTGACGCCACGCCAGTTGCGTACGATTGCCATGGTATCCGCGCGGTACGGGAGTCCTGCGATTCACGTTACAACGCGGCAGGAGTTTCAGGTTCACGACATTGCGCTGGAGAACATTCTGCCCGTGATGCGGGAACTGCTGCAGATTGGACTTGCGGCACGAGGCGGTGGGGGAAACACGGTCCGCAACGTCCTTGTCTCCCCGGATGCGGGCGTCGGACTCGATGAGGTCTTCGATCCAAGCCCCTACGCGTTTACCTTGACGAGCAGGCTGATTGCGGAGCCCGATTCATGGATGCTGCCACGCAAGTTCAAGATCGCCTTCTCCAACTCCACGGCGGACAGCTCGTACGCTGAGTTCAACGATCTTGGATTCGTCGCGCAGTTGCGCAACGGGGCGAAGGGATTCCGGGTGTTTGTTGCCGGAGGGCTTGGCACCAGGCCCGCGGTCGGACATCTACTGCACGACTTCATCCCCGCCGAAGATGTGTACGCTGTAACGACTGCTATCAAGCGGCTCTTCGACAAACATGGCAATCGTAAGAACCGCCATGCGGCGCGCCTGCGCTTCCTGTGGAATACGCTCGGCGAAGAGCGCTTCCGCGAGCTGTATGAGGAGCAATTGCAGCGTGTTCGCGCAGAGAACCCTCCCGCGTTGCTGCTCGAAGAGGTGCCGCAGCCCAGCGCGATTCCCGCCTATGCACCGGAGGGTGATGAGACTCCCGAGTTTGCGCAATGGAAAGTGCGATATGTTGAGCCGCAGAAGCAGCCGGGGTTGGTCTCGGTCCTAGTTCCGATCTTTCTTGGCAATCTGAAGAATGAAGATGCCATTCGTCTTGCAGACTTCCTTGAATCCTTTGGCAACTATGTGGTTCGTGCCGCCTTCGGTCAGAACCTGCGTCTGCGTAATATTCCGGACGGCTATCTAGCGAATGTCTTCCATCTGGTGCGAGAGATTACGGAACTCGCATCGGGTCCACGCATGATGGGGAATTCCATCTCCTGCACCGGAGCGGATACCTGCAAACTAGGAATCTGCCTTTCGAAGGGAGCACTCTCTGCGACAGCGCAGAGGTTGAAGAACTCCGATCTGGATCTGAACCGGATTCCGGAGTTTCGACTCAATCTCTCGGGCTGCCCGAATACGTGTGGGCAGCATATGCTGGCCGATCTGGGTTTCTTCGGCAACGTCGGGCGTAAGGATCAGCAGATGTTTCCGGCGTACATGGTCGTAGCGGGTGCTGAGATCGGCGAGGGCAAAGCCCGACTGGCGCGACAGATCGATCGCGTGAGCGCACGCGATCTTCCCGAGTTTGTGCATGAGGTTCTGAAACTATGGCTCGTGAGGAAGGACAGCCATTCCTCTTTCGCGGCCTATGTGGATGGAGAAGGCACGCAGGACATCCGGGCCATCGCCGATCGCTTCCGCGCAATTCCAGATTTTAGCGTGGACAAGACCTACTACTACGACTGGGGGGCCAAGGACACCTTCTCGCTGGTTGGTAAGGGGCTAGGGGAGTGCTCGGCTGGGCTGTTCGACCTGATCGAGGTCGATCTGAAGAGTGCCCGGCATCTGCGCGAAGATCATCGCTCCGGCGACTCGCAGGATGACGACGCGCTGTACGCTATCGCTCTGCGCAGCGCTCGTGCACTGTTGATCACGCGGGGCATCGAAGCGCCTACAGACGCGGCCGTCTTTGAGAACTTCCTTAAGCACTTCATTCAGGCAGGGCTGGTCGGAATGCGCTTTGAGCCGGTGATTGCGGCTGCGCAGCAGAAGAACAATGAGGCCCTCAATCAGCTTGAAGAAGAAGTCTTCGCGCTGCTGGAGGCAGTAGAGGCGCTCTACCGCAGCATGGACAACTCGCTTCGCTTTGCAGTCGAAACAACGGTATGATTTTAACCTGGTATTAATCTGATCGCGGCTTCTTGTCTTGATCGACATCATTCCAGATGTTACAAATGAACCACACATGAGTACACTCGCCAAAATTGTCGCTCCGCTGCAGCCTGTGCGTTGTTGTCCTCAACGCTAAGCGCTCCTTCGCACCTCCCTTTCCAAATTCAATTCTGAGACAGCGATTGCACTCACTTGTGCGGTCAGACTGCAACTCTTCCATCTCTTTCAAGGAGCAATCTATGCCGGCTTCGCCGCGCCCTACGCTATCCGCCATTTTTTCTTCAGATACCTGGGCCGTCCTTCTTTCGATTGGACTAGCCCTCCTCGTCCGTTTCGGAGTTCTCAAAGTCGTGCCCTGGTAGGCACAGGAGATCGTCATGTCAGATACAAGTACCATCGCTGCTGTGCCTGCCCAGTCTTCGAGCCGTCTCAGCTACTGGCTTGGACTCGTTCCTGGATTGCTTCTGCTTGCAGCCGTCGGGTATGGCGGCAAATTCATCGAACAGTTCATTGCGCGTTACGGGAAATCCCATCACCTGGTACTCCCCAACATCGAATATGTTCTGTGGGCCATTCTTATTGGTCTCATCATCGCTAATACAGTCGGTGTCCCCACACTCTTCCGTCGCGGAGTCGCCACCTACGATTTCTGGCTAAAGACCGGCATTGTTCTATTGGGTGCACGGTTAATTCTGGGCGACATCGCACGCTTGGGCGGCATCTCGCTTGCACTGGTCTTCATCGAGATCGCTCTTGCCCTGGCTTTCATGACCTGGCTTGGCAAGCGATTCAAGCTGGCTCCAAAGCTGGTTTCGTTGCTGTCTGTTGGCGCGTCGGTTTGCGGTGTCTCTGCGATTATCGCGACTCAGGGCGCTATCGAAGCCGACGAAGAAGATTCCTCCTATGCCATCGCTGCCATTCTTGCCCTCGGCGCAATCTCGCTCTTCGTCTTCCCCGTGATCGGGCACACGCTGCACCTTTCCGATCACGCCTACGGTGTTTGGACTGGTCTCGCTGTCGACAACACGGCAGAAACCGCTGCTGCTGGCGCTCTTTACTCCGACACCGCCGGCAAAATCGCCGTCCTCACCAAGACCTGCCGCAATGCGCTCATCGGCTTTGTTGTGCTCGGTTATGCAATCTATTGGGCTTCGAAGGGTCAAGCCGCCGGCATACAAAACAAGGCAGCCTTTCTCTGGCAGAAGTTCCCTAAGTTCGTGCTCGGTTTCCTGCTCATCTCATTGCTCGCCACTATAGGATTCTTCACCAAACCGCAGCTCTTGGCAGTCGGCAATCTTTCCCGTTGGGCGTTCCTGCTTACCTTCGCCGGCGTCGGCCTCCGGACTAGCGTCCGGGAACTCAGCAAACAAGGCATCCGTCCGCTGTTAGTCGGGACCATCGGTGAAATTGTGATTGCTCTGATCACACTCGGCCTTGTCTATGGCGCGGACAAGACATTTCATCTCTAAGGTGGTGAAGTGCCCCGTATTTTTTGAAACACCTGAGTATTGGTCGTCGATTGGTTCGAATATCCCGTAAAGATCGGCGGGTCGAAGTCGGCGAAACCCCGTTTTCACGGAGCTTCCTGCTCACCATGCGTACTCTCGTGGCTAGCAGAGTGGGAACGGGCTTTATGATAGAGGTATGAGGTATGGCCGGTATTCAAGTGTTTTGGCTCGTGGTCATCTTCCTTATGACCAGTGCAATCAGCGTTGTCACAGGTAGTACGTCGCTCATTACCGTTCCCGCGATGCTTCAGTTCCATATTGAGCCGCGCACGGCGCTTGCAACCAATATGTTTGCTCTGACCTTTATGAGTGTTGGCGGGACTCTGCCGTTCCTACGCAGTCCGGATGTGAATCTCAAGAGGCTTCCGTTATTGGCCGGTCTGACGTTGCTCGGCTCTGTAATGGGTGCATTCCTGCTCTTACGGGTTCCTACTCGCTCGGTCCCTATGATTGTGTCGGTTGCCGTTATTGCAGTAGCGGCTTTCTCCGTGGTCTATCGCAAGTCGGGGATGCAAGAGTCGGCGATTGCTCCATCTGCCGGGGCCGAAATCGCAGGCTATGCCATGACGTTTCTTCTCGGTATATATGGTGGGTTCTTCAGCGGGGGCTACGTCACGATTCTGACGGCCGTATATGTCGCGATCTTTAGATTTACATTTGTCGAGGCCATCGCTACAACCAAGCTGATGAATGTATTCTCATCCGCCGTTGCCACGGGCGTGTTTATGTGGCATGGGCTTGTCAGCTATAAACTCGGACTGATTCTTGGAGCAACCATGTTTTTGGGTGCCCTGGTGGGGGCACGATTTGCTATTCGCATCGGCAATCTGTGGCTTCGCCGCATCTTTCTGACCGCGGTTTGGGCGTTGGGACTGAAGGCTCTGCTATTCGACGTATGGGGAACTAGAGCTGGTTCCGAAGCTGCCTCACCTAGCCAATAGCACCGCGATGGAACGAACGGTGGTCGGAGTCGAATTGTGAATTCAGAATCGCTATTCCGTCCTGGGCAAGGTCGAAGAATCGAGTAAACAGCTTTCAGAACGCGCGATGACGGCGCTGGCCATGCAATTCCCCACAATATTGATCATGGTGCGACCCATGTCCATCAAAGTGTCAACACCAAGAATCAAGAGTACGGGGGCGGTGGGGATGTGGATTGCGCTGGCTGTCGCTAACAGCACTACAAGGGTGGCGCGCGGAACACCTGTGACACCTTTGCTGGCCAATATCAATGTAGCCAGCATTGCGATCTGCTGACCGAGGCTGAGGTGAATTCCTGAAGCCTGCGCTGCGAAAATGGAAGCCATGGCAAGATAGACGCTGGCGCCATCCATATTGAAGCTGTAGCCCATCGGGATCACAAATGAGACGATCCAGCGCGGTACGCCAAACTCTTCCATGCGCTCCATCGCCAGTGGCAACGCAGCCTCCGACGTTGTAGTGGCGAATCCAATCGCCGCCGGCTCCCCCACCGCGGCAACGAATCTCCGCATCGGGATACGAAAGAGAAGAAGGATGGGGATAAGAACAAATAAGCAGAACGCGGTCAGCGCTGCGTAGAACGTGAGGACCAGCTTGCCCAGTGGCAGCAACGCGGCCAGCCCCATGCTCGCCACGCTGTAGGCCAAGGCTGCGCCGGCGGCGAGCGGAGCGAGGAACATGATGATTCGTGTCAACTGAAACATTGCTTCCGCGAGCGATTGCAACACGGAGAGCAGTGGAGCACGCTTCGATTGCGACAACATAGCCAGCGCCGCGCCAAATAGCAGCGAAAAGATTGCAACCTGTAGAATCTGGTTCTGCGCAACCGCCTGCGCAATGTTCTCCGGGAACAGATTCACTACCGACAGTTGCCAAGTATGGGCTGCCTGGATCGCGGGTACGGAATCCTGAACCGCGCGAGGCAGTGCAATTCCCCAGCCTGCGCCGGAGAGATTCATCGCGACTGTGCCGAGGATCAGACCGAGCGTGGTGACAACTTCAAAGTAGATAAGCGACTTGACCGCGATGCGTCCAACGGAGCGCAGATGACCGTGCGCCGCGATGCCCGTGGTGATGCTGGCAAAGATCAGCGGAGCGACGATCATGCGGATCAGCCGCAGGAATAGCTCGCCAAAAAAATGTATCTCGACCGCGAAGCGTGGCGCATCGAGACCAATTTCCACGCCTGCCAGCATGGCGAGAAAGGTCCATAGCATCAGCGTAGATCGAGGCAAAATGGCAACGGCAAACAGGACAAGTGCTATACAGCGCAGCGTTGCGCCCAGCGCCGCATGACCAAGCAGAGCAGCAACTGCTCCTCCCAGCCACAGCGCAAGTCCCGTCAACGCGAGGACCAGAGTGCTCTTGGCCAAACTGCTCGGAGATGAGCTAATCCACCTTGGCATCCTAGAGCCGCTTTAGCTTCATTGCTTCCGCCGTGACATCGGTATATTTCAGTCCGGCCCCTGTATTGAAGAGTACGACGCGGTCGGATGACTTGAGGATTCCATCGGCCAGCAGCTTGTCGTAGGCAGCAGTGACGGAGGCACCTTCAGGCGATAGAAATATCCCTTCGTTCCTGGCCCAATCCAGGATTGAAGCCAGGATTTCTTCGTCGGTCTGGGTGAGTGCAATGCCGTCCGAGGCCCGCAAAATATCGAGGATGATCGCATCTCCATAAGGCTTGGGAACGCGCAGCCCCGCTGCAAAGGTGGATGCGTTCTGCCACATTCTGCTCACAGTGTCGCCTTCATCGTAGGCGCGAACCATGGGGGCACATCCGGCGGCCTGCACCGCGATCATGCGCGGTCGATTACCTGGCTTCACCCAGCCTAGTTCCTCCATCTCTTCAAAAGCCTTCCACATGCCGATCAATCCAACCCCTCCGCCCGTAGGGTAAAAGACCGCGTCCGGATACTCCCATCCGAGCTGTTCCACCAGCTCGTATCCCATCGTCTTTTTGCCTTCAATACGAAACGGCTCCTTGAGCGTGGAGATGTCGAACCATCCCTCCTGCTGTTTGCGCTCGTTGACGATCCGTGCGCAGTCTGAGATCAGCCCATCCACCAGCGTCACATTCGCACCGTATGCAACCGCCTCCACATAGTTGGCGAAGGGGACATCTTTCGGCATGAATATGTGTGCTTCGATTCCCGCTGCCGCGGCATAGGCGGCCAGCGCTCCGGCGGCATTGCCGGCGGAAGGAACAGCCAGCTTGCGCAGTCCGTAGTGCCGAGCCATGGTGACGGCCATGGCCAGCCCACGGGCCTTGAAGGTCCCAGTCGGATTGGCGCCTTCCTCCTTCACAAACACATTTGCGTATCGCTTGCTGCGCAGCATCGGCGTCCACCCTTCGCCAAGCGTCACAGGCTGAACTTCGGGGAGAACGGACCGATAGCGCCACATCCCAGCCCAGGGAGTCGTCAGGTCCCGCGCGATGACCGCATCGGGAGAACTGCCGCGTAACGCGGAAAAGTCATAGCGCACAAAGAGTGAGCCTGCGGGAGTATCCACGCATTGCGTACAGACGGTCTGCGGCGTATCCGCGGAGAGCTTTGCATGACAGCGAGAACATTCTAGAGAAGCAATGGGTGGCATTCTGATCCATTCATCTTGGTTATTCTCCTGATAGTAAATTACGGTCTGACTTAATTACGAGAGGCCACAGTAATTGGTGCAGAAGCAACGTTGACTCTCTCCAAGCTGCGCGATGTGTAGTTGGTCAGATAGAACGAGCGGCCATCGGACGCCAGGCTAAGGTTCCTTGGGAAGGTCCCTGTGGGCAGCGTCTGTAACAGGCTTGGCTCGGCAGGCTTTGCAACATTGAGCAAGGCGAGAGACCCTGAGGAGTCTGCAAAACGGTTTGAATTTGCAACCGCGAGCAAGCGATCCTGGTCGAAGAGAAGAAGGCCGACGGCCGCATCGCCGCCCGCTGGAATGGAACGCAGAAATGCGTGGTCCGGATCGGACTCCAACAATGTCGGGTTGAACTGAAGGATTGCGTTGTCTCCACGGGCGGAGACAAATATGGATGAGGCATCCGAAGACTCGACCAGACGCACGGGTGAGCATCCAGCAGCCGTGCGCGAGAGAATCGCGTCCTGCCCGGCGTACTCCGATGTTTCCGCGCGCGGTACGTCTATGGTGGTAATAAATCCATTTGTCCCTGCCGACGATCCCTTCGCCTGCACGCAATCGTGCTTGTTCAAGGTTGGATTGCCCGCGCCGGCAATCTGCAAGGCGCTCTTCGCAGGCACCAACTCAGTGGCAACGTATAGACGCGTTCCGTCGCGCGAGAGAGTGAGGCTGGGGACTACGTCCCCCAGCGGAATCTGCTCGATCGTCACAGGTTGGGTTACGCGTCCATTCGCATCCGGCTCGACCGCGATGACGCCCACATTGCCGCGCTGCTGCGCAACTACACCGTATTCATTGGCGGAAAACACATACCTTCCATCGGGGGTCGCGACCACATCGAAGGTTCCGGCACCCGCACCCTGAGCGGCGAAGACCGGTTTGGCCGTTCCGTGGATCGCGTCCTGCACGTCGAGGAATGCGACGCCGTCATCTCCCGCGCCGACGACTAGGGTTTTTCCGCCGGGCAACAAAGCAAGACCGTTGGCGCCGCTGCTGCCCAGCTGAATGAATCCGATCGAGCTAAGGGTGCCGTCTGCATCGCGGAAGATCTGAACGCCCGAGACAACGCCCTTCCTCGCGCCTGCCGAGTCCGGACCAGTGAAGTTCGGCCCGCCAACGTTTGTCACCGAGACGAAGACATAGCGATCGTCCGGCGTCTCCACGGCAGAGGTCGGATTGCCGAGGGTGGCATAGTCGACGGAGTTGACAGTCAACTTCTGAGCGGTTGCACTGCCCAGAACAAATGTGACCGCCGTGAGAGCAAGAATCGACTTCACAAATGGAATAAGTGTTGAGCGAGTTTTCATTGTGCCTCCAAAAAAGCTCTGGCGCGGTTGAGTTTCATGTTCGTGGAATTGTGCTGAAAAAGCTTTCTGGGTACCACGCAGGCCTCGACGACGCATTCGCAACGCGAGTGACCAGTGTGAATAGAACGCGATCGAAGTGCACGGCCCCTTCGCGGTCGATTGGCTGAGTAAGGTTGTCGCCTGGGCGATGGTAGCGATCGCGAATCCAGTCGTTGAAGGCCTTCTGCTCGGGCGTATCGGGCAGCCAGCCAAACTTGAAGGCCAGGGATGGAATCCCAAACTTCACAAAGCTTGCCTGGTCGGAGCGGATGAAGCGGTTCTCATCCGGCTGCTTGTCGAACTGCACCTCAATGTCATTCCGCTGGGCCGCGGCGCGCGCATCGTTCCCCAGCGTCGATTCGCCCAGGCCCTGCACCTCCAGAAAGTGCAGCGGGAAGATCGGAAGGTACATGTCCATGTTCAGGTCCGCGATGATCTGCGCGCGCGACACGGTCGGGTAGTGCGCGTATAATTGCGACCCAAGCTCGCCCTCTTCTTCCCCGGTTAGCGCAAGAAAGATAACAGACCGCTTTGGCCGCGGGCCTTGGGCCAACGCCTTGGCCGTCTCGATCAGCGACGCAATTCCCGAAGCGTTGTCCATCGCGCCGTGATAGATTGTGTCGCCATCCACCGGGCGGCCCACACCAAGATGGTCGAGATGCGCGCTCAGCACCAGGTATTCATGCTTCAGCTTCGGGTCGCTGCCCTCAAGCAGCGCAACAACATTCGGAGCCTCCACCGTGGAGATTACCTTCGTCGTTGTTGTTGCGTGGACCGTCACCGAAAGCGGAAACGATGGCAGCGCATCGCCATTCTTCGCCAGCGCCTGTAGTTCATCCAGCGTATGCGGCGAGCCAGCGAACAATGCACTGGCGGAAGCTGCGGGCAGCGTTGCGCTCAGCCGCGCACCCTCCAGCGGATTGAGCGCCGGATCGGCCAGTTGAATGCCGGACTGACGCGTGAACCCTGCCCCGCGTCCCGTGCCTTCCTGTTGCGCATCTCCTGCGGCACCAGCGGCCGTTTGAACGGCACCGGCTGCCGAAGCAGTCCCTCCTGGTTGTCCTGGAGTTGTTGCTCCTGCAGCGAAACGTCCACCGCCTGCTCCACGCCCAGCACCTCCCGCAAACTGACGCGCCTCGGGAATTGTGATGAGGCCCACGGCTCCGGCAGCCTTCAGCGCCTTCCATCGCGCGCCCGCCGTGCGGAAGTAAGCCTTCAGGGGCCCATGCACCGAAGTCGGCGATGCTAACAAAATAACCGCAATCTTACCGTGCAGGTCGATGCCCTTAACAGCATTCAATCCAAGACCGGGGACTTCCAAGCCATAGCCGGCAAAGACAGCCGGAGCAGAGACTGAGACCGCACCCTCTGCGTTCGGACTGATCGTGACTTCGCTGCCGATATTCAGCTTCTGTGTCTGTCCATCCGTATGCACTAGCTCAACACTTGAATCTTCGGCGTCCACGCTGGCGCTGCGAAACTTAACCGATTGCCGATAGCCGTCCGTCCCTGCCGGCTTCAGTCCAATCGCCTTGTACTGCGATTCGACGTACTCTACCGCTTGGATGAAATCCGGCGTCCCCGTTCGGCGTCCCTTTAGATTGTCGCTGGCAAGCACCCGGATGTGCTCGAACCATGCGTCTTCTGCTGTCTTCTCCGCCTGAATTGAGTCAGCGGTCACGGGGCGAATTCCGGGATCGTAAGAGCTTAAGCGGGAGCGCTGCTGCGCGATCAAGAGCGTGGTGGCGATTGCGAGTGCAATCGCTGCGCAGGTTGTGCCAATCTTCAGATGTTTCATGAATCTCTCCTCAGTAAGGCGCGGCCCACAATGCGCGGGCCGCGCTCCTGTCTTGTTGTTATTGGGCGGCGACTTGGACTGAGTCCGGTTTCAGGTACTTGTTGAGGAACGCGATCTCTTTTTCTGTAGCGTCCCGCCGATGGTCGGGCTGCGAGATGCCATGCCCTTCACCTGGATAGGTAAAGTAGGAGAAGGTCTTGCCTGCCGCCTTCAGCGCAGCCGCAAACTCCTGCGACTCCTGCGGAGGGACCTGCGGGTCCTCTTCGCCATGCAGGATCAGCAGGGGGGTCTTGATCTTCGCCACGTCGGGAAGCACATTCGCCTTGCGATAGACCGCCGGCTTCTGCTCCGGCGTGCCACCCATCTTCGTCTCCCAGCGGATCTCGGAGTTGCGGTTGGTGTACTTCAAAAACAGCGCGCGATCGACGACGCCGAACTTCTCGATACCCACGGCAAAGGTGTCTGGCAGCTTGGTCACGGCGTTGGCAACCACCGTTCCCCCGTGGCTTCCTCCGGAGATCCCAACGTGCTTCGGATCGGTCAGCCCTGTGTCGACCAGATACTTCACGCCAGCCGCGATGTCATCAATCTCTCCGCCGCCGGAGTCCTCCACATTGGCATTGCGGAAGCGCTCGCCGTAGCCCGTACTGCCACGAAAGTTCGGCTCCAGTACGACGTACCCTTGATCGGCTAAGTAGAGCGATGTGATCGACGCGGTGAGCGTGGTCTGCCCTTCGGGCCCGCCATGCGCCTCGATGATCGTCGGATAGCGCGTGCCAGCCTGATAGTTCACCGGCTTATAGAGAATGGCGGCAATCGTCAACCCGTCCTTGCTCTTGTAGTGAATAACCTGAGGTGTGATGCCGAGATTCGCATAGCGAGAAGGGCGCTCTTCACCAATCAGGCGCGGCGCTGTCTTGCCACCTACATCCGCGCTATACGTCGCCGACGCGCCAAGCACCGTGCTGTGTGTGAACTGAATACTCTGGCTGTCCGCAGACCAGCGAGTACCAGCCTCCTGACCGGTAAAGCTCGTCAGGCGATGTGCTTCACCGCCCGCCGATGGGACCACCCAGATGTGGCGCTCTTCGGCAACACCACGGTTGGACTCGAAAGCAATCCACTTTCCGTCTGGCGAGTATATGGGTGATTCGTCCTCACCTTCGCCAAAGGTCAGTTCCTTTGGCGCGCCGCCTGTGGAAGGGATTAACCATATCTTGTCCCAGTGCGTCTCCTGTAGCACCACGGCAAGAGTTTTACTGTCGGGCGACCATACGTCCGTGTTGATGGCCCACGCGCCGCCTGGATCGTTCTTCGCAACATAGAGGTCCAGCGCCGCTCCGGACGCTTTACCTGTCTCCTGATTGAACGGCAGCACCTTCAGCTTGCCGGAGAAGAACTCCCGCGAGCGCTCCGTGTACGAGATGCGCGTCCCGTCAGGAGACCAGGCCGGACGGGCATCGAAGCGGTCCGACGCTACCGCATCGCCCTTGTCCGGCGCGGTGTTTGCGGCAATCACATCTTTGCCGTGATAGATCTCCGTCGCCGCCAGCCAGTTCCTGACCTTGCCGTCTTGGCTGACAACATATAGTTCGTTGTATCCTTTGGTTCCGGTGTCATACAGTATCCACTTGCCATTGGGATTCCATTGCGGATTATGATCGGTCGCGCCGCGCGGATCGCCAGGGCCTTTAGGATCGTGCGTCAACTGCAACGCGTCGCCGCCAGCAGTCGTCACCACCCACACCTGCCCCAGACTCAAATACGCGATGTGCTTTCCATCGGGCGACAGTTCTACGTTAGACTTCAAATCCGGCGTAGAGGTCAGCACCTTCTCCGCACTGCCATCCACAGGCTTCAGCACAATCTGGCTGTTGTCCTCCGTCACGGAGTACTTGCCGTCGGCTGTGAGCTGCGCCTCGTCACCACCGCCGCGAAAACCTCCGCTTCCACCGCGACCGCCACGACCACCTCCACCACGGCCTCCCGCAAATCCGCCTGGTGTAGCAGCCCCGCCCGCACCACCGCGACCACCGCCCAGCAGATCGTCAAGCGTGAGCTTCTCGGTCTGTGCCGAGAGCAGTACAGGGAAAAGTAACAATAAGAGGAGCAGCAGAACTTCTAGCTTGGTTACAGACAGAATCTTTCGCATCTTATTATCTCCATGAACTCGGTGCCAGATTGGTACGGCCACCGCCAGCCAACTCGGCAACAGTGGCCGTACGGGGTTAGAAGACGAACTTGCCGAAGACAACCACAACGCGCCCGGAGACTGCCGCTCCCTGACCTGTACCGTAGATGCTGGTCGGAGAAGCCTGCGTGGATGTAATCAGGCCGAAATTTCCGCTGTTTACATCCGAGGTTGGCAACCCGAAGTTAGGATGGTTCAGCAGGTTGTAGGCGTCCGCGCCAATCTCGAAATGCGTACTCTCCGTTACGGGAATTGTTTTGCCAAGCTGCGCAGAGATCGAGAAGAAACCGGGCCCGCGGAAGCTGTTTGGTTTGGTGTTGCCCCAGTCAGCCTGTGGCGCCGCGGTATTGGTTGTGCCGTGATAGGTAGTGCTTGTATTTGCCGGAGCAAAGTTGAGGGGGGTAAGGCATGGCGTATGCCCCGATATGTTCACCGAGGATTTGCTGCAGTGTGTCCCGAGAGTTGTAGGGGTAACTAGATCTGCAAGCACCGAACCGCTGAATGTACTCGATAGACCGTCGTTGGCGGTATTGATTGCGCTATTCGTTACGGAGAACGGACGGCCACTATAGAGATAGACCTTTCCGCCCAGCTTCCATCCTCCCAAGGAATGCTCATAGATGGCCTTTGCAAACTTAGGAGCTGAATACACAAAATCCGCTGAGAAATTGTGCCGTGTATCAAAGGCTGTCGGGCCGTATCCATCCGTCCGCTTCCCAATGGTGGCAGGCGTTCCCAGTGAGTAGAGCGTTGGGTTGTAGATACTCGTCAACGCCAGGGACTTGCTCCAGGTATAGCTGCCTTGCGCCTGAAACCCATGGAAGAAGGCGTGGCGTTCGACTACGGTAAGTCCGTCGTAATTGCCGTAACCTTCATCAATCACCTGTGTCACACCGGCAAAGCGCGAATCGGGAACTGTCGTTGGCAACCCTCCAAATCCCTTGGTCGAGGCCCCATTTGCCGCGCCTGTTGAGAGTGCATAGTTGTAGCTGTGGTTTCCTGCATAGGACAGGGTAAATACATCACGCCGAGTCAATGGCTGTTCAATCTCCAAACTCCACTCAAGGACCTTATTGGTGTGAAATTTGTTGGGATTGACATACAGGCCAGGCGTGGAAAATGTTACCCCAGCTCCTACCGCTGCTTGTAGCTGTGCAAGCGTGTCGCCATTGGCAAATCCATTCTGGAATGCGGTATTCGAGGCGATTGCGGTAGCCTGCGACGTTCCTGTTGTTGGTGCGAGGCCAACAATACCGGTCGTCACCTTTGGGGTGAACTTGTTCGGTGAGTTGCCGTAAACACTGGAAGTAATACCGGCTGTAAATGTGTTGGCAAAGAGTCCAAGCCCGCCTCGCACGACGGTTTTGCCTTCTCCAAGTGGCGAGTAGGCAAATCCAAACCGAGGCTCTGTGACTATGCCCTCCAACTGCGCGAAATTTTTATTGAACCCATTTTGAAGTGTGGAGTTATATGGGACTGCGGCCCCTGCCTGATAGCCGCTACCCAAAAACACCGTGTTCGCCCGCGAATAGCAATTTTCCTTGCACGACGGATTGCCCTGATACTCAAAGCGTGCGCCATAAGTTAGGTTCAGATTATTAAGTATTTTCCACTCGTCCTGTCCATAAAAGCCGAGCGAATCGACGCGGATATGGACGTAGGGTTGCAGCGGAAAGGCTTGCGAGAAGCTATTGTAGTTTTTGCTGTCAGTTACCGTTCCCTTGGCGTAGTCAGCAAGATCGCCAAAGGAATAGTTCGGAAGTGTGCCGCTGATATTTGCACTGCTGCTGATGCGGTTTTCCCGGTTGTTCACGCCAATCTGCAGTGTGTGCTTGCCATGCTCCCATGACAGATCGTCAATAATGCCGAGCTGCTGTCCTATCCGGCCAGTGTTTAGCGATGGCGACAGCGTTGGGAAGCCGCCACCGCTGGCGCCACCGTCAGAGATGCCAATTGCGAGAGGAATCAGCGCAAGTTGTGCCGCCGTATTCGCCCCACCGACAACGGAGTACCAGTTTCCGTTCAGAATAAAGTTATTAACCAGGTTGGAGGTAATTGTGTAGGTGTGGTTCAATTGTGGAATTACCCATGGCTGAGGGCTTCTCCCGCTGAAGAGAGAATTGACAGGGTTGGTGCTGCTCGCCTGCACCCCAGCATCCCGGCTGGTGCGGAAGTAGAGTTTCTGTTTGTTATTGATGTTCCAATCTATCCGCCCGTCAATGTAATACTCTGTGTTAACGCTGGAGGCAGTCGTTCCAAACGCGACCGCGCAAGAGACGCCAGAAGCCCCGCCAAAGGTCGGGCCGCTGCTGCCAGTCACATAGGTCCCGGAAAATCCCTTATTGCCGCAACCCTGATTGCCGGTGGTATCCACGAACGATCCACTCGTTCCATTCACCACAGGCACCGCCCGGCTCAATCCTGGGGATGTGTTATAGAGATTGAAGATTGCCTGATAGTAGGGCAGTGCCGAAGTTGGAACATTTGCCAGTACATAGGTCTGTAGCGCCGGGGACGGCAACGAGACAACACCTGCCGAAGGAAGTGCGTAATCCAGGCCTTCGGCATTGAAAAAGAATGCCAGCTTGTCCTTAAGAATGGGACCGCCGATTGAGCCCGCATACTGATTTGCCACGGCGCGGGCGCGCGGGGTTCCGTTTGCATTGTTGAAATAGTCGTTTGCATTCAGGAACTCGCCGTTATAATTTTCAGCCAGATTTCCATGAAACTTGTTCGAGCCGGACTTGCTTACATAATTTACTTGCGCGCCTGCTTCTCGACCATACTGTGCGCTGTAGGCATTGGTGATGACCGAGGCCTCGGCCACGTCGTTCGCCCCCAGCGTATTGTTGCTGGAGCCTGACTTATTGTTGTTGTTGTATGGCTCCACAATATCGGCACCGTTGACGGTGAAGAGCACGGAATTGAAGGGCAGTCCGTTGACATTGAAGTTTGCATTTCCTCCGCCAACATTAAGGCGAATTCCTGGCGTACTAAAGGCGATATTGGTAATATCGCCGCCATTCACCGGTGTATTCTCGATGTATTGCTGGCTATAGTCGGTTAGGTCATTTCCATTTTCTGTCTGCAGTAGGCCGGCCGAGGTATCCACCTCGACGCTTTGCTCCACGGCCTTCACATCCAGCTTCAGATTGACGGACTGCTCCTGCCCCACAAGCAGTTGAAACCGCGCTGTGGTTGCTACCAATCCAGGTGCATCCGCCGAAATCACATATACGCCTGGTTTTAAAAATGGGAAGCGATACCGTCCGGATGGCCCGGTAATTGTGGTGCTGACGGCATCAGTTTCAGGCTGGCGAATGGTAAGTGTTGCATTCGCCACAACCGCGCCTGTGGAGTCGGTCACGATGCCCACTACCGTTGCACTGGTTAGTGTTTGAGCAAATAGATGTGGGATTGTCAAAAGAGCAATTAGCAAGGAAAAAACAAGCCTGGGTAACCTGGATGAAGTCATGACGGTCCTATGGCGTGGAATTCACGCGAAATAGGCATGCAGATGCACGCAGTTACAGGTGGGGCATCGCGTCGGCTGCTCAGCACTTAGGAAGACATAAGTCGACAAAAGAGCGAGCTAGGGCTCAATCAGTAATTCACAGAGCAGAAATACACATCTGCCAGGAAGTTCCTGAATAGCGACACATTAATTATGAGTGGGGGTTCGCACAGAGAGTGCGATTAGCAACATCGACAGACATGGATGCGCACACAATTCGCAATAACTTCAATCTCGAATATGGAACTGCTTCGGCGCATATTCGTAATATATCAGATATTAGAGCGTTGTCAATAGTTTTTCTGAGTTTTTTTCAACGGGCCACAGCTTAGCCAGTGGATGCATTCAGAAAATCGATCAGGCGGGTGCGCACATGGCTGATGTGCTGTCGCATTGCAGTCTGCGCGCTTTCACGATTTCCCTGTTCAAATGAGTGCAGGATCGCGGCATGTGTTCTGGGCGCAGAGCTTGAAGAGAGATCGTACGTCTGACAACGAAGAAGCCATAGCTGGTTCTGGATGTTCTCAAGGACCCTACAGAGCTCCTGATTATCCGTCGCCTTTGCGATAATAGTATGAAATCGCGTGTCTTCTTCAATATGGTGGATCTTGTCGTGCGATTTCAGATATTTTTTCGTGCGCTCCACACTGGACTTCAACTCTTGGATGAGTTGTGGAGTGATCTTCGCGACTGACACTGCATAGACCTCGAGCGCTTCGCGCAGGTTGTAGAGGTCTTCCACTTCCTTAATGCAGAAACTCCGCAGATAGGCACCGCGGCGTGGCTCAATCCGGATTAGACCTTCACTCTGTAGGCTGTTCAGTGCCTCACGAATAGGGGACTTGCTGATACCAAGTTGTTGAGACAAGGTCTCTTCGGTCAGCCGGACATCATGGCTGAGATTGCCTTCAAGAATATGTCTCTTGATGCTCTCATAGGCCAGAGCAGTCAGATTCTGTGGGGTTGATAATCTCTGGATCACTTCAACCGTCGTTTGACGTACAGTATTACGCCGACAGAGGCATTCCTGCTGCGCACAAATCAGATTCTACTACGGTAAGCTTTCTTGAGGTGCGGCAAGCATTTGCCGGCCTCAGCGCGTGGGCAACGACGTCTGCGCGTCCGTATAACACACACGAAAACTTGATAGTAATCGCTCTACGTGTGAAGAGGATCGGATGCGAGGGCCTTATGCATGTAGTTGTTTGAGGCGGCGCAGCGCGGCAACCATTGCATCAATGTCTTCGTAGTTGTTGTAGAGGGCCAGCGATGGGCGGACGGTGGTCTCCTGGCCAAAGCGGCGCAGTGTAGGTTGGGCACAGTGGTGGCCGGAGCGCACCGCAATACCTTCGCGGTTGAGCGCGGCACCCACGTCCTCGGTCTTGTAGCCCTCCAGGACGAAGGACAGTACTCCCGCCTTCTCCCTCGCCGTACCAATGATGCAGAGCCCAGGAATCTTAAGCAGTTCCTGCGTGGCATAGACCAACAGTTCATGCTCGTGGCGGGAGATGTTCTCCATGCCGATCATGTCCAGGTAAGCGATTGCCGCGCCCAGGCCGACTGCGTCTGCGATATTGCCGGTACCAGCTTCGAATCGAAACGGCGGCGGCTGGTAGATGGTCTTGTCGAAGGTGACATCGGCAATCATATGTCCACCGCCCTGCCAGGGTGGCGAATCGGCGAGCGCGTCCGGCTTGCCGTAGAGTACGCCTATACCAGTGGGAGCGAAGACCTTGTGGCCGGAAAAGACATAGAAATCGGTGTCGAGGCTTTGTACATCGACACGCATGTGCGAGACCGCTTGAGCTCCATCGACCAGCACGCGGGCGCCATACCGGTGGGCCATCTGCACCATCTGCTGCACGGGCGTAATCGTGCCTAGCGCGTTGGATACATGCGTAAACGAAACAAGTTTGGTGCGGGTGCTCAACAGCTTCTCGTACTCGTTCAGCAGGATCTGTCCGCTGTCATCGACCGGAATGACGCGCAGCCGCGCTCCCTTCTCCGCCGCCAGCATCTGCCATGGAACGATATTGGCGTGGTGCTCGATCCAGCTAATGATGATTTCGTCTTCCTTTCCGATGTGTTGTCGTCCCCAACTCTGTGCCACCAGATTGATGGCCTCGGTTGCACCACGCACGAAGACGATCTCTTTGGAAGACGGCGCGTTGAGGAAGTGCGCAACCTTACTGCGCGCATCTTCGTAAGCGTCGGTGGCGCGGGCGGCTAGATCGTGTGCAGCACGGTGAATGTTGGAGTTCTCGTGCTCGTAGAAATACCTGAGGCGGTCGATGACGACCTTCGGCTTCTGCGTGGTGGCTGCGTTGTCGAGCCAGATCAGTGGGCGGCCATTAATCTTCTCGTTCAGGATCGGAAAGTCGCGGCGGATGCTAGTGACGTCGAACTGGCGATTGACCAGCGCAAGATCCGGCAGAAGAGCAGGCGCGAAGCTCTGTGCTGGCTGCGATCCTGATGCGATGGGTTGCGATGCCGCGACGATGGGCTGCGAGAGCGCACCCGCTCCTTCGAGAAAATAGAGCGGCAAAGAAACATTCAGTACAGTCTGAGCGTAGTCCTCCGAGCCCAGTGCTGCGAGTGGTGGAATAGTCGGCAGCGAGGCTTCGAAGTTCGGAAAGGGAAGATCGAAGTCGGGCAGAGGAAGACTGAAGGGTGAGGTTGTACTCAGCGGCACAACATTCTGTGCAATGGCAGCCTGTGAGGGCAACGAATGCATGGAGGGCGAGAGCGTCGGCGCAACTGCGAAGGACGTGACCTCCGCAGGATAACTCGCGGGCAGACCAGCACCGGCGAGTCGCGCAACGTCAGCTTCGCTGGGAGCTTTGTCGATGGAAGGGAGCGCAGGCACAGACGGCGCTAGAGCGCCAAACTGCGGTTGACGCATCTCCGCTCCTGGAATCGAGGACGAGTACGTCGCAGGTAGGCCGGGCGATGCATACGCGCCAGGAGACGCAGGCAGGAATGTCCCGCTAAGGACCTGGTCCGCTGCACGAACACCCTGATTGGGCAGTGCGCGGAAGAATTCGTTCGCCATCTGCGTTAGCGTGGCGACATCCGGCAACGCGGACCCCACGGCTGACTTTGCCTGCGCGACCGCGTCCTCGTCGAACTGGAAGCGGGGGTCACTTGTACTCATGGTAGTTTCCGACCTCTACGTTTTCGAGAAGACCCAGTGCGTCTTCTGTCAGCACGGCAGCGGAGCAGTAGAGCGACACAAGGTAGGACGCAATGGAGTTGCGATCGATACCCATGAATCGGACGGAAAGGCCGGGCGTCTGTTCGCCGGGGAGTCCGGGCTGAAAGAGGCCGACCACGCCCTGCCGCTTCTCTCCAGTGCGCAGCAGCAGAATATTGCTCTTGCCCGCAGCATCCACGACGAGTTTGTCCGACGGAACCAGCGGAACGCCGCGCCATGTGAGAAAGGGTGAACCGAAAATGGTGGCCGTGGGCGGAGGAACGCCGCGCCGTGTGCACTCGCGGCCAAACGCCGCTATAGCTCTCGGATGGGCAAGGAAGAACGCAGGCTCCTTCCATATCTTGGCGAGCAGTTCGTCCAGATCGTCCGGTGTAGGCGAGCCCTTGCGCGGCTTCACACGGGACTCCGGCGCAACATTGTGCAGCAGTCCGTAGTCCGCATTGTTGATCAGCTCGCTCTCCTGGCGTTCCTTCACCTTCTCCACGGTCAATCGAAGCTGTTCGCGAATCTGGTCGTGGGGATGGCTGAAGAGGTCGGAGACGCGGGTATGCACATCCACAATCGTGGAGATGGCGCTCAGCGTGTACTCGCGCGGCTTCTCTACATAGTCGATGAAGGTCTCGGGCAGCTTGCGCTCGTCACGCGAGCCACAGGCCACATCGATCTCCTTATCGTTCCTGGCCTTGTTGACGCGGTATGTTCCCGACTCAACCGGCACCCACGAGAGCAACTGAACCAGCCAGCGCGGAGTGATGGCAGTAAGCTGCGGCGGCGTCTTTGTGGTGTTGGCTAAGTGGCGGGCTGCTGCATCGCCAAGGGCGCGGCGGACTTCGGTGGTAGGCATCTAGGTAACTCCTTTGGGTTCACACCTTGAGGGATCAAGGTGCTTCTGTTCGATGAAAGTTGTAATGGAAAGAGTTCAAAGAGTTCGCAGCGCACAACAGGCGCGGTCCAGCGCATCCGGCTTCTTGCCGAAGCAGAAACGAAGCAGATTCTCTCCGCCGCCGGATTCGAAGAACGCAGAGCCGGCAACGGCGGCAACACCTGTGGCCGCCAGCAGTGTGCGAGCCTTCTTTGCCGCAGTCGCTCCGGAAACCCGGCTGGCATCGGCGAGAACGTAGTAAGCGCCATCCGGAATGGAGGGCGTCAACCCAGCATCGCTCAGCGCCGCGCAGAGCCGGTCTCGCTTCTGTTCGTACTCGCTGGCGAGAGCAGCGTAATAAGAGGCCGGTAGACCAATCAGTCCCGTTGCTGCTCCATATTGCAACGGGCCAGGTGCGCAGATGTACACCAGATCGTGGAAGTAACCGATGGTGGGGACCCACTGGCTGCTGGCCGCAAGATAGCCGATCCTCCATCCGGTAATGCTGAATGTCTTGGATAAGCCGGAGATAGTAATGGTGCGTTTAAACATCCCTGGCAGCGACGCAATGCTGATATGCCGATTGCCGCCGAAGAGGAAGTGCTCGTATATCTCGTCGGTGAAGACGAAGAGATCGTGCTCGATAGCGATCTCGGCGATGGCCTCAAGTTCCGCCTGCGAGAAGACCTTGCCGCTCGGGTTCGAGGGTGTGTTGACAAGAATTGCGCGGGTGCGCGACGTAATGGATTCGCGCAATCGTGCAATGTCGAGCTGCCACTCCGGCGCGTACAGCGGAACCGCCACCGGCACCGCCCGCAGCGACAGCATCGTGTTCCAGTGATAGCCATAGAACGGCTCGAAGAGGATTATCTCGTCGCCGGGATCGAGCAGCGCAAGGCTCGCCGCATACAGAGCGCCGGTGGCTCCCGCAGTCACCAGAATCTCCGTGTCGGGGTCGGCGCGAATCCCGTTGAACGCCGCCAGCTTTCCTGCAATTGCCTCGCGCAGCGGAGCGATACCGTCCAGCCGCGTGTAGGTGTTCAATCCGCTGTTAATTGCCTCTATCGCGCCCTGCGCAACCAGCGACGGCAGCTCGGTATCGCAAACCCCCTGCGCCAGATTCACTCCGCCGATCCGCTCGCACTCGACGGACATCGAGCGGATCTCCGACTGAAGGATCAGCGGTGCGATCTGACTGAGATGGCGCTGGCTTGTAGCTGTTGGCATAATTGAAATCTCTTTACCGGGCTGTTTTATTCATCAAGCAAGGGCGGCCGAATCGTTCAGATGCATGCGTCGGTTCTCTTCGCAATCCAGCCGCACCAGTTTTTGTGAACAAGTTACAACAAGTTGATCGTCTTCACAACGCGACGGTAGAGGTCTTCGTCTCCAGCGCCTTCTGGCGCAGTTCGTCGAACAGCAATGTGGAGAGATAGCGTTCGCCTGAGCTGGGCAGTACGACGACGATCAACTTGCCGGCGTTCTTCGGCTGCCGCGCAATCTCCAGCGCGGCAAACACCGCTGCCCCGGACGAGATACCGACCAGCAGGCCTTCTTCCCTGGGCAACCGCCGCGCCATAGCGAACGCGTCGTCGTTGCTCACCTTCACGATCTCGTCAATCAGCTCTGTCTTGAGTATTTTGGGAACGAAGCCTGCGCCAATGCCCTGGATCTTGTGTGGTCCAGGCTGACCACCCGAGAGCACGTCGCTGGCAGCGGGCTCGACCGCGACCGTCCAGAAGCCGGGCTTGCGCGGCTTGATGTACTCGCTCACGCCGGTAAGCGTGCCGCCAGTGCCCACGCCCGAGACAAGTATGTCCGCGTTGCCCTCGGTATCGTTCCATATCTCCGGCCCGGTGGTATCGAAGTGGATCTTCGGGTTCGCTGCGTTGTTAAACTGCTGCAGGATGTAACCGTTGGGCGTTTCGCGAAGCAACTCTTCCGCCTTGACGATAGCGCCCTTCATCCCGTTGGCTCCGGGCGTCAGCACAATCTCCGCGCCGAAGGCCAGCAGCAGGATGCGCCGCTCCACGCTCATCGTCTCCGGCATGGTCAGGATCAGGCGGTAGCCCTTGACTGCGGCCACAAAGGCAAGCGCGATGCCCGTGTTGCCGCTGGTCGGCTCAATCAGCACAGTCTCGCCCGGCTTGATCTTTCCCTCGCGCTCGGCTGCCTCGATCATGGCCAGCCCGATACGGTCCTTCACGCTTCCAGCCGGGTTGTGGCTCTCCAGCTTGACGACTACAGTGGCTCCCAGACCGGCGGTTACACGGTTCAACCGCACCAAAGGTGTCCGGCCGACGAGTTCAGTTACATCCGCTGCAATGCGTGCCATGGTGTTCTCCTGTTCGGGATATGTTCCCGGGTCATTCAGTTGTTGTTAGCCCTGCGTGAGTCGTTTACAAATACGTCCTGCGTATTGTGCTCCAGACTCCCCGCGTGATTCACGGCATGATGCATGCACGTGAGAGGTATAGCGTGCGATGAAAGATTATGTTGGAGAATGGCGGAATGGTAAATAGGACCTCGCGATCCTATAGCTCAAGCGCCATCAAATGAGAAGGATGTTATCGACAACAACAGGAGGGAAGACAACAGCACATACGCGGCTGGTCACAAAGCATTGCGCGTTGGAGGCGGATATGCATATCGATACTTTTCTATAAAATACAACACCAGCCAATGCAAATCAAGCATCGATACAGTGTATTCATTTTCGAAGATTCGATACCCCAGTCTGACACTTCGATGTTTAGGGAACTTTCAATTCGGTGTTGACATCCCTCACCTTTGGCCTTAGGCTCAGATAATTCGTGAGCCGCCGATAAATGAGCACCTCACGTATTGAGAATACGATGGCCTTTTTCATCACTCCCGCGATGTGTATGTGTAGCTTTCAGGGCTGCGCTGTGCGGGCGTGTACGCCAGGCTAGATTCGCCAATAAGAATCTCGACCCACGATGACCCACTCGCCAGAAGGCGCAGTGGGTTTTTTGATGCTTCAGTAGTCAGATGACAAGGGTAGGCCTCTGCTGTGCCTTGTCAACTGTTGTAAAGGCGCCGGTGGCGAAGTGGCTAACGCGCAGGTCTGCAAAACCTGTATTCGCGGGTTCAATTCCCGCCCGGCGCTCCAATTTCAAATGAACACGTAGTGTTTTTGGCGATCAGTAATCGTAGCTAGCTAATCGCCGGGAACGTCCTCACAAGCTCCAGTGGCGATGCAGTCAATGCGCAAATTTGCGTTGCAGTCCAAAATCTAATAGCGTGGATATTCAAATGACGATGATTCTTTCTTCTCGAATGCCTATGGCCATGAGTACCCCAGGCGGTCGCAGGCCAGTTTCGGAAGTCTGAGTTCGTCGACTCAATTTCCTTTCTGGCAGTCGCCTGGGGTTTTCCTGACGGCTTAGTTGTTTCTGAATGCTTATTGAGCAGCCAAAGGAGATTGTGTTGAGCACATACGACCTGCAGGACTCTACTGTCGCAATTCATGGCGGACGATCACTGGACTGTCACGCCAGTTCGATTCTCTTTCCGCTCTATCAGACCAGTACCTTTGTTCACGATGCAATCGGAGTCGATAAAGGATTCAGCTACTCGCGGGTCTCCAACCCGACGGTTGACGCGCTGGAAAAGGCCATTGGCGCGCTAGAAGGGACGCCCCCGGCTGTCTGTTTCCGCACGGGCATGGCAGCAATTACTACGCTCTTGCTTTCGGTGCTCAAGTCCGGCGATCACGCGGTTCTCTCTGATGTGGTTTATGGCGGGACCATGCGCCTCTTTCGTGAGGTGCTCGACAACCTGGGGATCACGGCATCGTTTGTCGATACTTCCGAAGCCACTAACGTCGAAGCAGCGATCACTCCGTCAACCCGTATCATCTTTATCGAGACTCCCGGCAATCCGACCCTGAAGCTGACCGACATTGAAGCGGTAGCGCGGATTGCAAAGCGTCATTCGGTTCTTCTCGCCGTCGATAATACGTTTCTTACGCCGATTCTGCAGAAGCCATTGGAACTTGGCGCGGACATTTCGGTGCTTTCTACAACCAAGTACATCGACGGGCACAATGCGACTGTCGGCGGATCGATTGCCACGCACGACGAGAAACTACTGGAGCGCATTCGCCTGATCCGCAAAACGATCGGCACGACTCAGGCTCCTTTCGAAGCGTGGCTTACGCTGCAAGGAATGAAGACGTTACCGGCTCGTCTCCGGCTCCATTGCGAGGGCGCGACAGCCATCTCTAGATGGCTTGAAAATCATCCGGACGTCCAGCGCGTCTACTATCCGGGACTGGATTCGTTCCCACAGAAGGCTTTGGCCGAAAAGCAACAGCGAGCTCCCGGAGCCATTATTGCATTTGAATTGAAAGCCGGAGTGGAAGCGGCCACTCGGGCGATGAATAGCGTAAAACTCTGTTTGCGCGCCGAGAGCCTGGGTGGCCTAGAGACGCTCATCACTCACCCATCTTCGACCACCCACGCGGACCTCGACCCCAAATTGCGGCGCAAACTGGGCATTTCCGACGGCCTTATCCGCCTGTCGGTTGGACTCGAAGCTCCCGAAGACATCATCGCTGATATGGAACAGGCCTTTGCGGCCGCTGCTTCCAGCAACGCATCGGAAGAGGGTACTCATGAAATTCGCTAGCCGTCTTGTCAGCTTCGATCCCGCTCCGGGCGACCGTTTCCGCCCCATCTCCACGCCGATCTATCAGACCGCAACCTATGAGCAAGAGCACACTGACTCGTTCGGAGAATACGACTATTCGCGTAGTGGCAACCCGACGCGCTCGGTCATTGAAAAGCATCTGGCCACGCTGGAAAACGGAACTCGCGGCTTCTGCTTTTCAAGTGGCATGGCGGCCATCAGTACTGTAACCAGGTTGCTGCGCAGTGGCGATGAGATCCTTGCCGATAGTGATCTCTATGGAGGCACTTGCCGGCTATTCTCCAAGGTGATTGACCGCAACGGCATTACCGTGCGCTACGCGGATGCGCGCTTTCCTGAGCAATTCGAGCAGCAGATTACTCCGCGCACCAAGCTGGTCTTTGTCGAGTCGCCAACCAATCCGCTGTTGCGTGTGATCGATCTCCGCCTCATGGCAGCCATCGCACATGCGCACGGAGCGCTGTTGTGCGTGGATAACAGTACGATGTCTCCCTACCTGCAGAATCCGCTCGATCTCGGAGCAAATATCGTTTTGCACTCGGCAACGAAGTTTCTCTGCGGCCACCATGATGTGACCGCTGGAGTGGTTGCTGTGAAGGACGAAGTACTGGCCGAGCAGATCTACTTTATACAAAATGCCGAGGGCAGCGCACTCGGGCCATTCGATTGCTTTCTGTTGCTGCGCGGCATCAAAACGCTGAAGCTCAGGCTGGATTGCCAGCAACAGAATGCCTTGAAGATTGCGCAATTCCTTGCCAGTCACAAGAAGATCAAGCAGGTTTATTACCCTGGGCTCAGTGAGTGCCGCGACTATGAACTGCAGCGTTCCCAGGCGCGCGGGGCTGGATCGGTGCTGAGCTTCACCACAGGTTCCGTCGAAGTCTCGAAGGCCATTGCCGAACACGCGAAATTCTTCCACATCACGGTTAGCTTTGGTAGCGTCAACTCTTCGATCAGTCTACCGGGAACGATGTCTCATGCCAGCATTCCGCACGAACTGCAGGTTGAGCGCAATCTGCCGCCCGATCTGGTGCGCATTTCGGTGGGAATCGAAGAAATAGAGGATCTGATCGCCGATCTAGATCAGGCAATTCATCTGGCAATTTCCAGTCAATCATAACAATCGCTGTGTGAGGATTCCCTTACCAATCTTGAAAGTCAGGATCAAGCGGCTGATGCATCCGCTTTCGCATCGGACACACCATAATGCGGCTTGGGGGCATCGCTTCACGAGGCGAGATAAGGTCTTATCTCTGATGTGGAAGGCCCACCCATCGCGTCAGACAGCACTGCGATGAGTGGGCTCTCGGTTAGAGGGGACGAGTTAGAGGCCGTAGGAGATTCCGAAGGCGAAGCGCGCGCGGGCCTGCAGGTCGACTCCGGGAGCGATTCTGCCCGCGGCCTGCAGGACGCCGAAGTCCAGGTTGAGTTTATGCTTCGGCGATGGAACGATGCGGATGGCGTAGTCGACCGAGGTGGGGATGTCGAAGGCCCCCGAGGTGCTGCCGTTGGCGGCGGTCAACAGGATCGTCTTGGGTTGCTGGGCTACCTCGGAGGCGAGGATGATAGCGCTCTTGCCGGGGCCGGTGAAGACGAAGCCAACCGCGCCAAAGGCCCGCGCCTGGAAGCTGGGAGCGTTGCCGCCCAGTCCCCACAGCGAGGAGTTGGTGCCGCGCACGCCGACGCTGAGAACCAGCGGAACTTTTTTGGTCTGGGTGACGATCTTGGTTGCCACGGCGTAGATGTCTCCGTTGGTCTTGCTCTGCTTGTTGGTTCCGTCGCCGACGTTGCTGTCGTTGGTGCGCACGATGCCACCAATAGAGATGGCCGGTACCCACTTGGTCTTTCCAGCGTTCTCGCTGACGATGTTCACCTTGCCGTGGAAGATGTTGTGACCATCGGTCCACAACGGGCTGAGGGTGGCTGAACTTCCGGCTGCGTGGTCTTCGCGCGTGTAGCCGAACTCGATGTGCTTGGCCAGGCCTTCTGTGATGGAGACGGTGTTGAAGGTTCCTATCACCGGCCCGCCGGCCAGAACATGATAGGCGATGACGGGTGCGCCGAGACCATGTGCTGGCGAGGCCGCGGTGGAGGCCAGTGGAGTGACGAAGACTCCCGTGGGACCTTCATAGCCCAGGCTCTGCGCCTGCGCGAGGTGAGAAGCAAGCGAAAAAATCAATGCTAGTAAGAGGGTGTTGATGGCCCGGAGCCCGAAAAAACGTACATGCGCATGCATACAGTATTTCTCCTTATCGTTCTGGATGTGAGTTGGAGGAATGACAATGCGACAGAACGATGCCGATTCAACGGGAACCAGGGAGAACAGAATATGGGCTTGCCTGTGCGGAAGGCACAGGGAGTGATCTCAATGGAGGTGCTGAATGGAGGTTGATCTTCCGTCGCGCGGAGAGGTGGTTGCTAGACGCAACAGCGACAACAGGCGGAGAGCCTGACGGACGAGATCAACTGATTCATGAAATCGAGTATATTCCTGCTGGAGAAAAAGTCCAGTTGAAGAGTTGGATGAGAAGAATCCGTATATTGCGGCGAAGCTGTGGTTTTACTTGCTGGTGCTGTGGGCCACTGGCTGTTGAGGAAGAGCAGTCGCCCTCTCCACGTTATCTACTCCGGCGCGAATGAGAAGAAGCAGGCCCTCCGCCATGATGTGCGGGAGAAGGTTCTGCCTTCGACGGAGTAGTCAGTTTAGACACAAGCCCAGGCCAGGACTGACCTTGCCCGCTCGAATCGAACTCCTTCGCTGAGTAGTCGAAAATGCTCTAAGCCCTCTCAGAGGGTATTCGCAATCCAAATAGCACCCGACGGACAACCCGCCGAGTGAATATGTATTCAGACCTAGAGTGGGCGTCGCATACTGGTCGATACAAGGCTCTACATCGAGCAAGGAAACTTCGGCGATGCGGGTCTGATTTGATCGCAAGCAATCAAGGCGCAAGGAGTCGTCCACCGACCTCAACGAATCGAGAACAACCACCGAACAAAGGAGAGAACCATGATGAAACCGAGCACGAACGACAAGACAACAGGCAAGTTTCACGAAGTCAAAGGCGTAATCAAGCAGAAGGCCGGCGAGGTTACCAGCAGCCCCAGCCTGGAGGCCGATGGCAGAGCTGAGAAAAACGCTGGCAAAGTTCAAAGCTTTGTCGGCAAGATTGAAAAGGCTGTCGGAGAATAGCCGTCAAACAGTTCGGCGTACTGCAAGTCCGGGGACAATTATGTGCGGTTGGCGTAAGCGATTGAGTGCCAGTGAAGTGCCTAGGCTATTTTGTTAGTTTCTCTCATCTACACTGGTACAGAAAAGGCCCGGTAGTGCATCCCCGCCGCGTGCAATACACGTGCAACGAATCCTCCAATTCAGAGTGTTTAGCGTTTTGTGCGTCCTATATAATCAGTAAGTTGTTTAGAATCAATAGGTGTTGGCAATACGAATCCCTCTCCCTCCGCCATCGAAAAAACGAGAAAGACGACCCCACCCCAAATGAAACCCACGCATTCATTTAAATGCATCGCGTTGCTGACGGCAATTTGTATGGCTTTCAGTTTACGCGCCCAGGGTGCTGCCGCACCGGCGGCCGTGCCAGCGAACGCAACTGCCACACCCGTCACGGTCAATACCATTTTTGGCGATCACATGGTCTTACAACGCGAAATGGTTGTGCCTATTTGGGGCAAAGCCGGCGCGGGTGAAAAAATTACAGTGAGTTTCGCCGGCCAAACCGTCACCGCCGTGGCGGGCGCGGATGGCAAATGGGTGGCCAAACTCTCGCCAATGAAAGCATCGGCGGAATCGCGCACACTGATCGTCAACGGTGGTTCCAGACTTGAATTTCAAGATGTGCTGGTTGGAGACGTATGGGTGTGCTCGGGCCAGTCGAACATGGAACTTTCGGCAGGCGCACCACCACCGCCGCCAGGGACGCCTCCCCCGGCAAGGCCATTAAACGTAGGCCTGCCCGATGCCACGCGCGAGCAGGAAGTGGCCGCGGCCAATCACCCGGCCATTCGCTTCAATAAAATCAGCAGTGTGATGTCCCTGCAGCCGGTGAACGAAGTTAAGGGCCAGTGGGTGCTTTCGACGCCGGAAACCATGCGTGGTTTTTCCACGGCCGCATATTTTTTCGGACGTGAACTCAATCAAAAACTCGGCGTGCCCATCGGATTGGTGGGCGCTTACTATGGCGGGGCAAACGGCGTATCCTTCACCCGACGCGAAGCATTGCTGGCGGAGCCGGAATTGAAGCCGCAGATTGATGCATTGGACGCCCGGATCGCACAGCGCGGCACCACGACCGACCGCTATACGCCCACGGTTTTTTACAACGGCATGATTGCGCCCCTGATGCCCTTCGCCATCAAAGGCGTCCTTTGGTATCAAGGTGAAGCCGACACTGCGAATGCGCCCCAGGCAGACCGCTACGCCACTTTGTTTCAAGCGATGATTAAAGACTGGCGCGCGCAATGGAAACAGGGTGACTTCCCCTTTATCTTTGTGCAATTGCCCACCTCCGAGCCGCAATATCCCGACCCGACGGATTCCGCATGGGCGAGGGTGCGTGAATCCCAGCAAAAAGCGCTGAGTGTCAAAAACACCTTTATGATCGTTCTGCTCGACATCAGTGGGGGCGAAAAAGTGCACGCGCCCAATAAAAAGGAGGTGGGCCTGCGCCTGAGTGCCGCCGCCCTCAATGGCGTTTATGGAAAAAAGGACGTGCTCTATCAGGGACCATTCTTCAAAAGTATGGAAATCAAGAATGGCACGGCGGTCCTATCCTTTGACCATGTCGGCAGGGGTTTGGTGGTTAAGAACCCGGATGGCATGAAGGGCTTTGCCATTGCTGGTGCAGACAAGAATTTTGTTTGGGCCGAGGCCAGGATTGTTGGAAATAAAATCATAGTCTCCAGCCCGAGCGTGAAGCAGCCGGTGGCCGTGCGCTATGCGTGGGCCGACAACCCCGTCTTTAGCGTGTCGAGCAAAGATAATCTGCCTCTGGCGCCGTTCCGCACCGATGATTGGGCGGCGGGGACAGCCGGCAAGGTCAGCAATCCACGTGCGGCACCGTAAGCAGCGCGATAAAGTCATTCAATGGGTGCGCCTGTCCAGTCCATCGAGTAGGCGCGAATATATCTCCGGCTCACGGCAACTTGTTACAGCATCCGCTCCAACCCTGGAACTAAGCATTCTGACCTTGACAACGCCTCCTTCCGTGTCGATGGTAGAGAGGGTTGTGCAGACCCAATGATTGCAAGTGGTCCGCAGGAACCGGCAAAGCAGGAACCATGCAACGACGCAGGTTTTTAAGACTCGCTTCTCTGACTGCTGCAGCCTCTGCAATGCCACAATTCACAACACTGGCATCCACACAGACTGCACACGTGCGTTCCATAGCGGGCAAAACCAAAGGTAAGCTGAAGGTAATGCGCTGGCAGCCGTATGATTTCTCTTTTGCTTCGAAGGCAACGCCGGAGAATCCATTTGCACTCGCATTCTCCGCAAAGGTAACTGGACCGAGCGGAGTTCAGCTGACTATACCTGGCTTTTATGACGGACAAGGGATATGGACGGTACGGATTGCTCCAACTGAATTGGGCCAGTGGTCTCTTGCAACCAGCAGTACAGATCCCGAACTTAGCCGACAGCGGGTAGATTTCACCTGTGTACGCAATCTGAATGGAGCAGTTCACGGCGGATTGCGCATCGACCCCCAGCACCCCTCGCAGTTCGTCTATGAGGATGGCACACGCTTCTTCCCGATAGGGTATGAATGCGACTGGTTGTGGGCGATGGACAGTGCTGATCCGCTGCTGGCGACCATCAACCCGTTTCTCGACAAGATCAACCATCATGGATTCAACTTCATCCTGCTGAATACCTATGCGCACGATACAAGTTGGCGCGCGGGACACACGGAAGACGATGACTATGGGCCACCGCCGATGTATGCATGGGAGGGATCCAACGATAAGCCCGACCATAGCAGATTCAACCTTGCCTACTGGCAACATTACGATCGAGTGATCGATGCCATGGCCCGACGCGGTATCGTCGCGCATATTTACCTGCGGGTCTATAACAAGCAGGTCAATTGGCCGGCCAACGGTGGCGCAGAGGATGAACTTTACTATCGCTGGCTCATCGCACGGTATGCTGCCTATCCCAATGTCACTTGGGACCTTGCGAAAGAGGCGAACAAGGAGAGAGATCTGGAAACCAAGATGGGTCGCCTGCGCAGCTTTCGCGAGAACGATCCCTACCATCGACTGATGACAGTACATGACGACAAGGCCACCTACGACAGTGGCGCGTACAACGGCTTAGTGGACTATCGCACCGACCAGCAGCATACAGAGTGGAGCAAGGTGATGCTGGAGCATCGGGCGCAACACGCATGGCCTGTGATCAACGCGGAGTTCGGCTACGAGTGCGGGCCAAAGGGCCTTAGCGACAAGACCTATAACCTGGCGCAGACAGCGGAAGATATTTGCCGGATCGGGTGGCAGTTATATATGGCTGGCGGCTTTGCGGCTTACAACTATACCTACACGGCATGGGACGTTATCCGGCCGCTCGATACCCCAAAGGGATATGAATACTTCAAGCATTTGCACGACTTTTTCGTCGCCATGGAGTATTGGAAGCTGAGTCCGGTTGAAGGTGTTGTAAGCGAAGGTAGATGTCTGGCGGAGATTGGGCGCGAGTATGTCGTATATCTTGATTCCGCTCACCCCTTCACGCTAACTCTGCATGGCCTGACCGGGGCCTTCCAGGGCGAATGGTACCAACCGATGACGGGAGTTCGCGTTGCTGCGGGATCGATTGACCCTGGCATCACCCAGCTAACTCCACCGGCGCAATGGGGCAATGATCCGGTTGTCCTACATGTATCAAGCGGCAAAAAGTAGTGGTGGCACTTGCTTAAACCTATACCGGGCAGCGAGTTTGCCTTCCTGCGATACAACGCCGTGCAGGCATATGCCTCCGAAGGCGCGTTGCGAACGCCTTCGGAGATTGCGGGTGCATCCGTATTTCCATCCCGGCTAAAACGCGCCAGGATGGCACAACCTATTCGAGAGTAGGTACGTCGGGCCGTTGATTGTCGGGCGGAACCGGATAGGTCTTGCTTCCGTCATTCAACTCCAGACGGACATAATCCCATACGACTCCGGTGGTGACGTCACCATCTGGAACAGTAAAGGTCATGCTATTCTCGCCTGCCTTCATCAGCGTGGCGTCGAACTTCACGATGTACTGGTACCACACGCCCTTGTCGGTGTTGTAGCGGAGAGCATTAGTGGCGACAGGGTGGATGCCGCCAACATCCTTGCCATTGACGCCGATGTTCAGGCTGCCGGCGGCGCTGGGTACCGTGCCACTGCCCCCGTCGGCTCCGGCAAGTGCGATGCGCAGAATGCCCTGGCCCGTGGAGGCCTTCGGCATGTTGAACTTAACGGTCCAGGTGGTGGCGCGGCCCTTGCCCCACTGTGGCCACGGGTCATCCGTGCTGGCAGGAATGGCCACCCAGCCGAAGCGCTGGTTGGCGGGATCCTTGGCCGCGGTGTTTAGCCAGGCAGTAGTAGTGGAGTGAGGTACCTCCTGGAAGAACCAATCCTTAGCGGGATTGCTCTTGCCGATGGTGTAGGTGATGTCGTTGGGGAAGAGCAGGCTGTAGCGGAGTCCCCAACCCCATAGCCAGTAGTTGTCGTTGTCGCCCTTGAAGAACTTGTCCGCGGTGCGGTCGGGGTAACCAATCTCCCAGATCTGCTTGCCAAACCGTACGGGCTGCCAGTCGAGTTTGCCCAGATCGACCTTCTTGCCTGCCTCGATGGTGATGTTGGTTTTGGCGTATTCGCCCAGCACGCCATCCGCAAATGCATGCAGGGTGTACTTGCCCGGTAGAACATTGGCGATAGTGAACCGTCCATCCTCCGAACCGTCGGTCCAGAACTGGTAGTAGTTGCCATCGTGTGCCCAGGTAACGATGTTGCCATTGCCCGCGCGCTGCTGGAATCCACCCGAAGTGTTGGTGTAGTTAGGGTGAGAGAGTCCGATGGTGAGATGCGGCAGTGTCTTCTTAGCCGCCTGCGGATCGTTCAGCACAAGCTGTCCGGTGACCGTGCTGCGCCCGTCTTTATGCGCGTAGTCCATGCCCTGCACCCAGTCGAAGGGCCATGCTGCTTTTACCTCTTTGGACTTCGCAACCGCGTCATTCCATAGTGCGAGGCTGTTGTCGTGCCAGGCTGTGGGGACGGCGGGCATACCGCTGCCATAGCTTGCGGTGAACTTATCCAGGTCGGCCTGCGTTGGCTCCTTGGCGTTATCCAGCGCGTTGAAGTAAACAAAGATGGGGCCAACGACGTGCTTCCAGTCTTCGCCCTCCGGGATGTGGTTACCCGCGCCACCGCCGTAGTGGCCAGAGGTCCAGTAGTCCAGCAGAGTTCCTGTCAGGTGGTCAATCAGATCGACCTTCTCCGGACCACCGCCGATGTACTCGTTGGACGGGTTGATGAAGTAGACGCCGATGTGGTCCTTGGTGCTGGACCATCCCCAGGCCTGTAGTTTGTACATCTGGGAGTTATAGGTGTACTTGTGCTCGACGGAGTTCTTGTAGATACCGCCGGTGTAGATACTTTGTTCCTTGGCGTGAATGGTGATTCCACGGCCACCGGGGCCGCCCATTGCACTGCTCATCAGCATATTTCGGTCGTTATCTACGGAGAGCCAATCGAAGGTGCGATTCATTGATTCCAGAATGAAGCGGCTTTCGCCTTCACCCGCGGCCGGGTAGGAGGCCTTGTGCGTGTACTCGGCGTAGGTATAGAAGCCGCTGGCGCCGCGCTCCAGTGTGAAGCGCGTCTCGATGTCCAAACCAACGCTGCCGCGTGGTGCTCCGGCTGCAACGGGCCGAGCACCGGGAGCGCCAGGAGCAGCGGGAGTGCCGCCACCGCGTCCACCGCGACCGCCGACTACCGGAGCAGCGCTGGGTGCACCAGCGGGAGGGGCTCCTAAAAAGGGCGGTGGCGTATTGTCGCCGTTATATACGCCCTTAACCGAAACCTCGGCGCGTTGGCCGCCATTGGTCGCCGGATCGATGGTCACTTTGGCCGTGACGGTGCCGGAGGGAACCTGTTCCCAGTATTGGCCACGGGTTAACACCTCCACCCCGTGATAGACCAGCGACGTCAGATTGCCATTGCGCTTGAGCAGAGACATCTTGACGATGCCGTTGTCCATGGTCCAGGAATCGCCATTATCGACGAGCGAGACTGGTTGGTTCGCGGTAACCTTGGCGACCTTTGGCGCGGCAGCTCCCGATTGGGCCGAGGCGACGGAGGCCATTGCGACTGCCAGGGCAAAAGACGTGAATAGGAAGAGATTCCTCGATTTCGACATAACGCCAACCTTTCAGATGGGACCTTGTGACGGATAGGCTTGAGCTTTCCGAAGCCAGAGAAGCATAGTTGCCCCACTGGATTGCCGTCAATATGGCCGACCTAAACGTCCCTCGTAATACGAGTCCGCGACGACGCTTTCTGTTTTTTAGCTGGACAAGATAGATTGAGAAGCAATGTTGCTGCGAATCCATCCGGTAATAAGTTGCTTGCTGTGTGCAGCAAGCCTGAGTGCTCAGAGCCAGCAGCAGCCATCCATACCGCCGCATTCGGTGCAGCAGGTGACGGTGACGGCGTATCGCATCCCTACACCCGTGGAATCCACGGTAACCAGCACCAGCGTGCTGGGACAGAAGCAGTTGCAGAGTATGCCCTCACCCGCGCTGGATGACCAGTTGCGGCAGGTTACAGGTGTAGAGTTGTACCGCCGCACCAGTTCACTGGTTGCCAATCCCACCACGCAGGGCATCACGCTGCGGGGACTTGGTTCGACAGCGGCAAGCCGCACGCTTGTATTGAGCGACGGCGTGCCCGTGCTGGATCCCTTCGCCGGGTACATCCACTGGACAGAGTTTCCTCCGCTCAGCGTGCAGTCCGTGGAATTGGTGCGCGGCACTGCGTCTGATCTATACGGATCCAATGCACTCAGCGGTGTGATCCATATTTTGCGTCCGCAGGCGACTTCGCGCGATCTGCAGATTGAATCCAACGGTGGCGGCGAAGGCTTGCGCGAGGCAAGCATGCTTGCAACGGAAACGCAGGGAACCTGGGGAATGCTGCTGGCGCTGCACGGGCTGGTGACGGATGGCTACACGTTAGTGGCGCCTAACCTGCAAGGGCCGGTGGATCAAGCCTCCAACCTGCACTCACAATTTGCATATAGCGAATTGCGTCGCAGATTCAATGCGGACGCAAACGCATTTCTGCGTATTACAGGGATGAACGAAGCGCGTGGCAATGGCACCTTGCTGCAGAACAATGCCACCCGCCTGTGGCGTTACGCAGGCGGCGCTGATTGGCGTACAGCGGGTGACTGGCAGCTTCGGCTCTTCGGCAGCAAGGAGGGATATCGCCAGAGTTTTTCGTCGATCAACAGTGCGCGCACCGTGGAGACATTGACACGGCTGGAGCGCACACCGGCGCAGGAGTTGGGCGGCTCCCTTTTGTGGACGCATACGCTGGGCAAGTACGGCGTACTTCTGCTGGGCAGCGATGTACATGATGTGCGCGCGACCGACCTTGAGACTGCGATTGGCGGAGGTGTGACCTCCGGCCATACCAATGTTGGCAACCCCACAGGGTATACGGATACCACAGCGCGGCAGCGCCAGGCAGGAATTTTTACGGAAGCTCTATATACCCGCGGGCCCTGGACTGTTTCTGCCGCTGTGCGCGACGACCATGCTGCTGCGTTTGATGGCGATCAAACTGCAACTGGATCGCAAAAGGCTGCGGGAGCCTATCCCAGCTCGGCGGAAAATGTTGCCAATCCAAAACTGGGTTTGGTGCGCAGGATTAATTCGCACATTGCACTCAGCGCATCGGCGGGCCGTGCCTTTCGTGTGCCCACACTGAATGAGTTGTACCGCACCGGACAGGTTGGCCAGATTATTACGCAGCCCAATCCATCGTTGCTGCCTGAACGAGCCCTGGCGATGGAGACTGGAGTGCAGATCGAAAGCAATCGCGGCAATTCGCGTCTGCACGCCAGCTATTTCTGGACTGAAGTGAATCGACCGGTTGTCGCCATCACCCAGACAACTACGACGAATCTACGCGAGAACCTCGGTCAAATCCGCAGTCGCGGCATTTCCCTGGATTGGCAAAGCACGCCCCTGCAATGGGTGACGCTGGGAGGCGGTTATCAGTTTGCCAACGCAACGGTGACGCGTGGGCCTATCGACATTGGTAACTGGATTCCCGAAGTTGCGCACAATATGGCCACCTTGTCGGTCGATCTGCGCCGCAATCGATGGGGTATGCTGCATGCCACGGGGCGTGTGAGCGGACACCTGTATGACGACGATGTAAACCAGTTCCGACTGAGTGGATATTTTCGGCTCGACCTTTCCGCAGAACGCAGGCTCGGCAGCCATGCTGAGCTCACCGCAGGCGTGCAGAATGCCTTCAACCGTAGTATCCAGGCCGGTCGCACACCGGTGCTGACACTGGCCACGCCACAGAATTTTAGCGTAGGTCTGCGTTGGAACTTTCATCCAACCATGGTTTCACCGTGAGCTTCACTAGGGAAAAAGAGATGCGTGTGGTGGAGGAGTCTTCTCGACCTCATCTAACAGGCTTGCTGAGTTGTACCGTACATTGCCCACCTGTGTGCCGACTGGCCATACATGCATCTGGTTTGCCGGATAGGGCCGGAGCAGATCGAGCGGTGGCGCCGAGGTTGGGTCCAGCCAGCGCTGGTAGTCCTTTGGTGCAATCAGGACAGGCATGCGGTTATGAATGGTTGCCGTCAATTCGTTCGGCTCTGTGGTGACGATCGCGAAACTCAGCAACCAATCCCCGCCCACCGGATCGTTCCAGGCATCCCATAGACCGGCGAAGGCAAACGGCTCTCTGCTCTTCAGCGCAAACGCATAAGGCTGCTTGGTCTTCGCGTCCAGCTTCTTCCACTCATAATAGCCATCGGCTGGCACCAGGCAGCGCGCGCTCTTGAACGGCCCGCGCCATGTTGCGGAGGTTGCCAGTGATTCGGCGCGTGCATTGAAGGTCGAGAATCCCTTGAAGTCCGCAAGGCTCCTTGCGAAGTGAGGCACCATGCCCCAACGCATTGCCACCATCTCACGCTCTGCCGTAACTGGATTACCGCGCAGGACGGGCTGCCTGCTGCTGGGTGCGATGTTGTATGACGGAGCAATCTCCAGCGGCATGGCATCGCGGTTGCCCGGTTGGAAGGCTTCTGCAATGCGTTGCATATCGGAGACTCTGAAGTAGCGATTGCACATCAGGCCAACAGGCTATCATCCTCCGCGCATGTGTCCGTAGCCGATAACTGTACGGCCAATTCTGCCGCATGCTGCGGATTGCACCCTGTAGGCGCGAGTCAGTATACTCCGGCTCGAACGAAATTCTACGATCCGGAGTTGATGCCATGAAGGCTGCCCTCAAGCTTTCTCTCGCCGCCCTGTTGTTTCCCCTCTTCGCAACGGATTCGCCGGCACAGACGCAGACGCAACGTCCATGGCAGCAGATCACCGTGCCTTCCACCAGCGAGGTAGCGGCAAACTTCAAGGCTCCGCCCCATGAGTATGGAGCAATCGCAGCGTTTACCAGTTGGAATGGCGCGGACCCTGCGGACGTGAGGAAGAGGATCGTCGCCGATCTGGACCGCATGTCGGCAAATGGGATGTTCATCATTAATCTCTCTCCGGGACGACGCGTGCCGGGCGAGCCGGCCTACCTCTCGCCGGGGCACATGGATCAGGTGAAGTTCACCGTCGATGAACTGGCCAAGCGCAATATGCGGATGTGGATACAAGATGAGAGCGACTACCCCAGCGGCTTCGCGGGCGGCTATATTACAGAGCGCTATCCGCAGCTCGGCATGCAAGTGATTGTCGCGGACATCACAGTGCATGTCTCTCCCGGAGAGACGCTGGATATGCCAGTGCCCGCCGCCACCATGGCGATTTGGGCCACAGAGACGGACCAGGCCGGAGCGGTAAAGCAAGTGGTAATGGTTCCTGTGCCGACCAACGGACAGCTCAAATGGCTTACCCCGTATGAGGGCACCACTCCCAATGAACCGCGCATGTCGTGGCAGGTTACCATCATGCGCCATGCCTACATCAGCTCGCCCACGCGCAACTTCAACCGCGCGGATGGTACACGCGCCAAGGATGGAACCTACTCCTTAATTGATTATCTTGACCCCAAAGCCACCGATACCTTCCTGTCTATCGTGCATGAGACCTACCGCGGCGCGGTGGGTGACCAGTTCGGCAAAACTATTCTTGGCTTCTTTGGCGACGAGCCAGCCTACGGCAACATTCCCTGGACCTCCACGATTCTCGATCAGTTCAAGGCGCAGAAGGGATACGATGTTACGCCGTATATCCCCCAGTGGTTCAACCGCCAATCCACGCCGCAGTCGGTGCGCGCGAATGCTGATTATTCCGATGTGTGGAGCGGCATCTTCAAGGATTCGTTCTTCGGCGAGCAGGCCAACTGGGCTAAAAAATATAACGTCGAGTACCTCGTTCACCTGGTGGACGAAGAGAACATGATCGGTCTAGAGCGAGGCGAAGGCGAGTACTTCCGCGACGAACGCTATGTGCAGGTTCCGGGAATCGACAACCTCAGCCAGCTTGTACCCAACTCGGTGCATCGCGCCGACGGCACATGGAACATCAATAACAACTTCCCCAAGCTGGCCTCTTCGGCGGCCCATCTCTTCGGCAAACCCAAGTCCTGGTCAGAAGAGGGTGGCGGTTCCGGCGTCGATGGCAAGTATCAGATGAACTTCCAACTGGTGCGCGGCGTTAACGCACTGGAGGTCCGCGTCGCTGGCATGCGCGTTTATGGTGGCGAGGGAGGATTTGGCCCAGCCTCTGGCCCGCCACCGCCGGACTCCTCGCAGACCCTGTGGTACGCCAACCGCGGAGGCTACTTGATGGCGATTGGCCGTCCAGCGGCGCAGGTTGGCCTGTACCGGCCAAGTCATACCGTATGGATGGGCGGCACAGACGCCACCGAGGCCGACCACAGTACCACTAAGCTCGGCTGGCAGCTATTCGAGCACCAGGTGGATTGGGACTACTTCGACGAGCAGTCGCTTAGTTCGGTGGCGACCATCTCCAACGGCGGCTTCACCAATCTCAGTGGGCAAACTTACAAGGCAATCGTCTTTCCCTCGATGACCGTGATTACGCGCACCGGTCTGGCGCGCTTGCAGGAGTTTGCCAAGGCGGGCGGCAAGGTGATCTTCGTTGGCAAGACGCCAAGCCTGATTCTGGACAAGACGTTTATGGATGCGAAGGAGAAGCCCGACCTCAGCTTTGCCACACTGATCGAGTCGTCGGGCGATATTACGCCCGCTGTGATCGCGGCTCTGCCTAAACCGGATGTGAAGCTGGACTCCGAGTTCCAGCGACTTACTTATACCCATCGTAAATTCACGGATGGCGACATGTACTTCTTCTTCAACGAGAGCACGGCGAGCGAATCGCGCATGGCAACCATTGCCGGACACGGCACGGCTCAGGACTGGGACCTGATGACGGGAGAGATCCATCCCATGTCGGCGGCAACCATGGATGGAACAGACGCAGTGCGTGTTCCGCTCACTCTGGGCCCGTATGAGGCAAAGGTGATTGTGGTTGGCCCGCTGGCTAAGGCGGTTGCTGCCGCCGAACCATCGTTTATCTCTGGCGATCCTGTTGCGGATTTGAGTGGCGACTGGAAGCTGGATCTGAATGGCAAGCAGTTGACCACGCCCATTAAGCCATGGGAGCAGCTTGGCACGACCGGATTCGCCGGCCCCGTTACCTACTCGATACAATTCACCCCAACCGCAACGCCCAAGGGCAAGCATGTCTATCTGGTGATCGCCGATGTGCACGACTATGCCCATGTAACACTCAACGGAAAAGAGGTGGGTGCACGGTCCTTCCAGCCCTATCGCTGGGATGTCACCAGCGCGCTGAAGCCTGGCGCGAATGACCTGAAGATTGAGGTCTACGCCGATGTTCCACAGGCAAGGCCTACACCTACACCGGCTTCCACAACTGCTCCCGCAACGCCCGCAGTCTACGGTGCTGTGGGTGGAGGAGGTCTTAATGCTCCTCTGACGCAGGCGACATCCGGCCTGCTGGGCTCGGTCAAGCTGGTGGCATACTAACTGTCAGTAAGGATATTTAAGGGAGGCCTTACCTCTTCTTCGCTGCAACTGGTTCCAGCTTGAGCCTCAGTGTGTATTGGGTTACAAGCTCGACTAATTGCAGGGCGGCGGGTGGAGTGCCCGGTTTGGGTTCCTGGCCCGGTTCGAAGAAGATGGGCGGGTTGGGGCGCAGGGGGTAGATGGAGAACTGAAGGCTGGGGTTTGTCTGAAGCTGCGGACTGAAGCGCGAGAGCCCGACGAGCCAGGGACGACCGTCGGAGAAGTTGTCGTCCAGCAGATGGCCATTCGAGGATATACGGGCTACGTCTCCGGTGTAGGTGATGCGGAGAAAATGCTGCTCGGTTGGGGTGTCGGTGAGGGCGAAGTTGGGCAGTGTTAGTGACCACAGGCCCGCGCGGGAGAAATCTGCATCGGTGGGGGCTGCGGCGACGACGCGGGGACGAGTGGATGGTTTGAAATCCGCTGGGAGTGGGGCGGGGGCGTCGGCGGGTTTGGTTTGGGTTAGAGGCAGCGACTGCCATGCTGATCTTGGCTTTGGAGTGTAAACGCTGGTGAACCCGCCATCGGGCAAACCGATAATACTCATGTTTGCGTCGAGCGATTTGACACCAGGGGCGGAAGGCAGAACATTGAAGATAAATGCATTGTCTGCGAGTTCCTGCAGTGTTGCGCCATCGCTGTCAATGAAGACTTGTTGTGGTGTCGTAAGCAGGTATGTCTCGCTACCTGCCGCTATCTTCCATCCGTACTCTGCACTGATTTGCTCAAGCAGCATCACGGCGACCTTCTTGCCGCCTGGCAGAATGAACCGTGTAAGAGTGGTTCCGGCGAACTCAGTTTTGTGCAGCTCGATGGTTCCTACGCCACGAGTTACTTTTACAAACGGTGAAGCGGAACTGGAGTCGAGTATGAGGCCGCGTGTGTCGTCGAAGACGAACTCGGCGGGGATGCCGGGTTGGGCGAAGAAGGCGTAGACAGGTGCTACTTTGCTACCCAGGATTGCCAGAGGTTGCGCGGTGGCGAAGCGAAGATGCAGCCCGCTGAGGTCCATGTTGAAGGGCCAGACGAAGTAGGTGTCTGGCGGAACGGTGACGGGTTTGCTGGGGAGGGTTACGGATTTGCCGCCAGGAAGTTTGATGCTGACTTGGAAGTTATCTCGCGCTGGCATGGCGGATTCGCGGACGTGGTTGTTGACGAAGAGGAAACCGCTGGAGCCGAGGGTGCGGGCCGCGATACGCGGAACGGAATAATCGCTTGGACTGGTTGGCTGCACGTCCGGTCGACGCGGCTGCATGGGTGCAAGTACGGAACCGTAGTCGTTGAGGAAGTAGTTCCATAGCTTCAGCTTCAATAGACTCTCGCGCTGGTCGCCGAACTCGCCGATGGGGGCTTCAAAGTCGTAGGTCTTCTGTGGCAGGTCGTTGGCGTATTTGGTGGCGAGCGATTCCTGCAAGCTGGTGAGTTTGCCCTCGGGGTTCTCGCCACCGTGAAACATGTAGCTGCCATACAGATTGACGCCGGAGCCGAGCATGGCGGGCATCATGGCAGCGATGTCATCGGCCGAGACGATGGGGCGGCGATGGTAGGTGACCTGCATGCCGCCACCCATTTCGGCGGTCATGAAAGGCGTGTCGGTGGTGAAGTTGGCGGCGTTGCCGGTGGGGGTTTGCGAGCCGCCGATGGCACCCATGTCGCCTGTGACGCGGCTGCCGAAGCGGAAGGCGTAGACCTCAGAGGGTGGGAGTTTGCTGATCGATGCATCCCAGGGCGCGTCTGGATAACCGCCATAGACAGGCAACACATCGCCATGCGGGATAGAGGCACCGTCCCATCCGGTGACAGTGTAGAAGGGAACGTGCATGCCGGCTGTACGGGCAAGTTCCTTGAGCTTGAGGATGTGGGCGTTGCCGCGAGTGGGGCCACTGCCGCGATACTCGTTTTCTAGCTGAATGGCGACGACAGGACCGCCCTCGCTCCACATCAGGCCCTTGAGCTGGGCGGCGATCTGCTGGTAGTAGAGATTCACATAATTCAGGTAGACGGGGTCGTTGGAGCGCGTCTGGTTGGTTTTGCCGAGCAGCCAGTCGGGAAAGCCGCCGTTGCGGACTTCGGCATGCGACCAGGGGCCGATGCGCGGAACGACGTACATGCCGTGTTTGGCGCAGAGTTCAACAAAGTGGCGAAGATCTTTGTTGCCAGACCAGTCCCACTGGCCTTCGACTTCCTCGTGATGGATCCATATGAGGTAGGTGGCGATGATCTGGACGCCGGCGGACTTCATCTTGAGGATCTCGGTCTCCCACTCGGCTTCGGGGACGCGGGTATAGTGCATCTCGCCCATAACAGGCAGCCAGGGCTTGCCATCCAGCGTGAGGTATTGCGCGTTAAGGCCGAGGATGTGGCCGGCGGGAGATTTGGCGTCGGCGGGGTCGTAGGTGTAGTTTGCGGGGCCGGGCGCAGGGGTGGGAGCAGAGGCGTCGATGATGAGGGGCTGGGGCGGGGCGGGCTGGGCGGTCTGCGAGAACAGGGGAGCGGTGCAGAGAAGTGCGGCGAAGATCGTCAGCGCCGTCTTTGCATTCAGGGGGTTGCTCATGCCAGCCATGCTCTCAGGTATGCAGGGGCGTCGCAAGTGCGAATTCCAGCATGACAGCACGCAGCCAGAGATTGTCTTGACAATGTTCTCCACGCAAATCTACGGTTTGCATGGCCAAGTGTTTCTTCGCCGTGACGGATTCAGCCATCTGCTCTTTAGGAGCACTTCATCATGACAATCAAGAGTGTATCGACCGTGTGCCCAATTGTATGTCTGGCTGCTTGTTCAGCGCTGGCTATGTTCGCGCAAGTGCCACCGGCAACGCCTGCGGTACCCCCTGCAGCCAGACCTGCCGTAACTGTCATTGCAGGTATTCCGGTGAACTACGACGAGAGCAAGGTGGGGACATATACGCTGGCCGATCCACTGAAGATGACGGACGGCAAGGCGGTGAGCAGTGCAAAGGACTGGCCGAAGCGGCGTGCGGAGATATTGAAGATTTTTGAAACACAGCAATATGGTGTGATGCCACCGCGTCCCGCAGACGAGAGCTTCGAGGTGATAGACAAGGGAACACCAGCGCTGAACGGGAAGGCGATTCGCAAGCAGGTGACGATTCATCTGTCGAAAGACCCAAGCTGGCCGGTGATTCATCTGGTCGAATACATTCCGGCGAACGCCAGGAAGCCAGTGCCCATGTACTTCGACATCAACTTTGGCGCTGTGCAGGCGGCAATCGATGATCCTGGTATGACGTTGCAAAAGGTACGCGATGCGAAGACGGATGAGCTGGTGGACCCGCCACCGCCGGGAGGCCGTGGAGGCTTTGGCAAGATTAATCCCGAGATATTTCTGGACGCAGGTATTGGTGTGGCAACGTTCAATTACACCGAGCTTGATCCCGACACTCTGACTGGCTTCTCACATGGGATTCGCGCGAAGTATATGAAGCCTGGCCAGACGGGAGAACAGGATCGCGCGCCCGATGCGTGGGGATCGATCTCCGCATGGGCGTGGGGCATGAGCCGTGTGCAGGATTACTTTGAAACGGACAAGAGCGTGGATGCGAAGCGGGTTGCGATCCACGGTGTTTCGCGGCTGGGCAAGACGGTAACCTGGGCGGGCGCGTATGACCAGCGCTTCGCTGCGGTGATTGCCAGCTGCGGTGGAGAGGGCGGAGCGGCGTTGAGCCATCGTGACTACGGCGAGACGATTGCCCATCTGACGGCGCCCAGTCGCTATCCCTACCAGTTTGCGGCGAACTACGCGAAGTATGGGGGATTTCCTGACACTGCACCGTTCGACTCGCACATGCTGCTGGCGCTGATTGCGCCACGTCCGGTGTTGCTGCAAACCGGCAGCACGGACAATTGGTCCGATCCCAAGGGCGAGTTCCTGGCAGCGGTTGCGGCTGGGCCGGTGTACAAGATGCTTGGCAAGCAGGACCTCGGCACGGACGTTTGGCCGGCGGCGAAGGTGCCTCTGTTCAGCAATGGCTTGAACTACTACATGCATGACGGCGGCCACGGCATGGTGCCCACAGACTACGAAATCTATGTGCAGTTTCTGAAGGCGCAGTTCCACCCGGAGCCGTAGGCGTTAGGTGAATGGTCGCGAAGATGGAAATGCGGGGATTCTTCGCTTTGCTCAGAATGACAAGTTTCAAGGAGATGCACAGTGCGAATTCATCGAACATCAATTCTGGTTGCAATGCTTTTGATCTCGCCGTTGGGAGTTGTCGCGCAGAGTGCCGCTGCACCTGCACCGAATGACGCTCTGGCCCAAGGATTTCTGACTCCGCCGGATTCTGCTAAGCCGCGTGCCTGGTGGCACTGGACCAACGGCAACGTCACCGAGAGCGGCATTACCAAGGACCTGCAGTGGATGCAGCGCGCTGGCATCGGCGGCTTTCAGCTCGTCGATGTGGCCCAAGGAAACGGCCAGGTGGTAGAGCCCAAGATCAACTTCGGCACCGAGGAGTGGTACCACGCGGTGCTGCACTCCGCGCAACTCGCCAAACAACTCGACCTGGAGATGTCCATCTTCAGTTGCGCTGGATGGAGTGAGGCTGGCGGTCCGTGGGTGACGCCGGAGATGGCGATGAAGGGGCTGGTGTGGAGCGAGACCGATGTGGAGGGTGGAAAAGCCTTCGCGGGAAAGTTGGCTGAGCCGCCCTCGAACGAAGGCTCGGTGCGGGATTCGGGAGCGGGCGGAACGCCTGGCGATCCGCATTTCTACCGCGATAGCGCGGTGGTTGCATACCGGACACCACAGGCAGAGACGTCGATGGCGTCCCAGAAGCCGACGGTGACAACCAGCAGCGGGCCGATCGATGGTGCAGCACTGATGGACGACAGCCTGACTACGGCGGTGACGATTGCTCAGCCGAAGGAGGGTGGGCCGACATGGTTACAGTATGAGTTTGCTACGCCGTTTACGGCTCGCGCGATGTCATTGGGTTCGCGTGGACTCATCCCGGTCGGGAAGATTCTGGCTAGCGATGACGGATCAACGTGGCGGGAGATTCTGGCGACTCCAGGGCCGCAGGGATACCACGGAGCGCAGATTCGTACATTTGCCTTTCCCGCAGTGACAGCGAAGTACTTCCGCGTTGAATTTGACCGCCGAGGTTTAGGACCCGCAGAGGTCATTCACGGTGAAGAGGATACGCCGCCGCCGCCACGCGCAGGCATCGCGGCTGGGCCTCCGAGCTACGCTATCAGCGAAGCAATCTTCTACTCCGATGCTCGCGTCAATCGTTGGGAGGACAAAGGAGCGTTCGGTAGTTTGATGGATGTGTACGACGTGGTGCCGACGCCGGACGCGCCTTCCTCTGCGGAGATCGCGCGCGGCGATATCCTCGACCTGACCAGCAAAATGGACAAGGACGGCACTCTGCATTGGGATGCGCCCGCGGGCCACTGGACCATTCTGCGCATGGGCTACTCGCTGACCGGCGCGCGCAACCGTCCCTCTGTTCCGGCTGGCAGCGGCCTCGAGGTGGACAAGCTCAGCTCGAAGTATGTGCAGCAGTATTTTGCCGGCTATATGAATCCGATGAAAGCTCACCTGGGCGACCTCATCGGATCGACGGTGCAGTACATGACCATGGATAGCTGGGAAGCCGGGATGCAGAACTGGACCGACGATATGATCGCGGAATTCCAGCAACGCCGCGGATACGACCCAACGCCCTTTCTGCCGGTGCTGGCTGGGCGTGTAGTGCAGAATGCCGACGTCAGCGACCGCTTTCTGTGGGATTTTCGGAGGACGCTGGCGGATTTATACGCGGGCGACTTCTACGGCACGATGGACAGCGAGTTGCACAAACTGGGCATGAAGGCGTACTCCGAGGCCTCCGGTGTTGCTTTGGAAATCCCCGAAGACACACTGCTGAACAAAAGCCATATCGACATTCCCATGGCCGAGTTCTGGGTACATGCGCTGCATCCTGACTCCATGTACTACGTCGATGTGCGCGGTGCAGCCTCTGCCGCGCATGTGTACGGAAAGCCGTTGGTGGCCACCGAGACGTTCACCGGAGGAGGATATGAAGCTCCCTTTACACTGAAGAAGATTGCTGACTACTGGTTTACCCAGGGCGTCAATCGACTGGTCTTCCATAACTCAGCGGAGCAGCCGCTGGACACCAAGCCGGGTAACACCATGGTCGGCACCCACATCAATCGCAATATAACCTGGGCCGAGCTGGCCAAGCCGTTCATGACCTATGTGGCACGCGTCTCGTACATGCTGCAGCAGGGTAGTCCGGTGGCCGATCTCGCCTATCTGTTGCCCGAAGGCGCGCCATCCACCATGCCCTTCTGGGGCGACGGCCTGCAACCCGCGCCGCCTGCTGGCTACGACTACGACCTTCTCAATACCGACATACTGCTCCACCACACCAGCGTTGTGGACGGACGAGTGCACGTGGAGGGTAGCGCGGAGATGCCCAATGGGTTGAGCTACCGCATCCTGGTGCTGCCACCAACCACCCTGATGACGCCAGAGGTCTTGCATAAATTGCGCGATCTTGTTGCAGCGGGTGCCACGATTGTCGGTCCAAGACCGACCAGTTCGCCGAGTCTTGCGCACGGCAGCGATGCGGATGTGCAGGTACACAGTATGGCCACCGACCTGTGGGGCGACATGGACGGCGTCACCCTGAACCAGCATATGTTTGGCAAAGGCAGAACGTACTGGGGATTGACGCTGGATGAGGTGCTCACGCGCCTGAAGACGACGCCGGATTTTGCAGCGAGCGGTTCGCTGGATAATCCGCCAGCATGGGTACATCGTAAGACGGCGGATAGCGATATCTACTTTGTAGCGAACCAGGCGGATGTGCCGGTGCATCTCGACGCTCGCTTCCGCGTCAGCGGAAAAGATGTGCAGGTGTGGCGGCCAATGGATGGGGCAATGACCAGTGATAAGACGCGGAATGCGGCGGCCTACACGTCCATGGTGAGGATGCCGGATCGCTCGGGAAATCACCAGCCCGGGATTGGGCCTGCACTCTACACGACGCCGGCGGACCTCACGGAGGTTCCCCTGGATCTGGCCGAGCGCGAGAGCGTGTTCGTCATCTTCCGCAATGCCGCGCCTGCACCATCGCGAACTGCAATGGCTCCAGCCCAGACGAAGCTTATCTCCATAAATGGTCCCTGGATACTGACGTTTCCACCGAACTGGGGAGCTCCGGCAAGTGTGCCGATGATAAAGCTGACGTCGTGGACAGACAGCGCCGACGCCGGAGTGAAGTACTTCTCCGGCACTGCGACGTATACAAAGACTGTGCAGGCACCCGCATCATGGTTCAAGCCAGGACAACATATCTGGATCGATATGGGCAAGGTACGCGACATCGCCGAGGTAAAGGTGAATGGTAAATCCGCTGGATTGACGTGGGCCCCGCCCTATCGCGTCGATGTGACCGCCGCATTGAAGCCCGGTGCAAACAAGCTGGAGATCGCGGTGACCAATGAGTGGACCAATCGGCAGATTGGCGACCGACTGTTGCCGGTGGAGAAACGCATACTGGCGCAACCTGGAGTTCCTGGAGCTCCCGCGGTGCTAACTGGCTTCGGCTTAGGTCCGCAGATACCGCCAGAATCGGGATTGCTGGGTAACGTAACCTTGATTGCGGTGCGAAATCCCTGATGTTTAGCAACCTGCTGCGCAACATTCGGATGGAATCGGTGGACACAACCAAACCAAGCGCGGTATTTGCCCTCGGTCATCTCGTAGTATGCGCTGGTCGCTGCAATTTGTCCGCGCCGGTATCGGTGTTACTATAAGTCGCTTGACATCTACTGCGCGAGTCGAGCTGGCAGATCTTTATTCTTTTTTTATTTTGGGGATTCGTTATGGCAGTCACCATGAAGGACATAGCGCAGGCATTGGGTGTCTCCGTGGTAACGGTCTCCAAGGTCATGCGCAACCATACGGACATTGGCCCTAATACCAGCAAGCGCGTGTTGGCCAAAGCGAAGGAGTTGAGTTACAGACCGAATCTGACCGCGCGCAGCCTGGTCACTGGAGAGAGTCGTCAGGTGGGTGTGATCGTGCCCACGCTGCTGCATCCGTTTTTTGCCCATGTTCTACAGGCGCTCTCATCCACCATGAAGCAGGATGGCTATGCCGTCATGATCTCTTCCTCCATGGAGGATCCCGCGATAGAAGAGGCAGCCATCGAGCAGCTCCTCGGACATCGCATGGATGGATTGATCGTTGCTTCGTGCAGTACATCGCCCGCAAAGTTCCAGCAGCTTACCGCGCAAGGTATTCCCTTCGTTCTCATCGATCGTTTCTTCCCCGAATTCCGAACCAACTACGTCGGTGTGGATGATCGCGTCATAGGCCGGATTGCGACCGAGCATCTTATCGCCATGGGATGCAAGAGGATCGCTCATATTCGTGGTCTTGAGTTCACCACTGGAGTCGGTCGCTTTGAAGGTTACAAGCAGGCGCTCAAGAATCACGGCATGCGATTCAATCCTGAACTGGTAAGTCCCTACATGACTGCGGATGGGCTGGACTGGCAGCAGAGCGCCATCGCTATGCGTGGTCTGCTCGACGGAAAACATCCCGATGGAGTTTTTTGCTACAACGATCCAACGGCCATCGCCGCGATCGATGTTGTACTCCAGGCAGGCCTGCGCATTCCTACGGATATAGCCTTCGTCGGATGCGACAACCTGCACTATGACGCCAGCCTGAAGGCACCACTTTCCAGCATGGATCACCGCAGCGGCGAGATTGGCGTGCGCGCAGCCAAAATGCTGTTACACCTATTGAAGGAAAAGAACGCCAAATCCAATCGCCGCGTGGTGCTGCAGCCTTCCTTGGTGATTCGCGCGTCCTCCATGCGCCTGGCCTCGAGCAGTGGCCAACCTTTGCACGATTAAAACCATCCCAATGCGAGTCCGACTGCATTCTTAGTTGCCTGCCTTGGTTGGGCAACGCTATATGTTTGAAAATACAGAAATAGTTATCGATAAAGTTATCGATGCATTTTATGCTTGACAGGGCAAAGTTCTAGCGATTAAAAGATTACAGTCACAACAAAATATCACGGGGCCCCCCGTGGAATAGGCGCTCGCAGGGTCCTCTGCGTTGCCCTTCCACAACATTCAGTCGGAGGTATCTTCATGCGGCAGTTGATAACTTGCCTCGTCCATGCCACGCGTGTGCGTCTCTCTCTCCTGGCTGTGCTGGTTCTGCTTTTCAGCGCACATCCAGCCGCCCTGCAAGCGCAAACCGCCGGTGAAGGCACTATCACCGGTACCGTGACAGACAGCACCGGAGCTGTCATTGCAGATGCCATTGTCACTGCAACCAACGCCGCAACCAATGTCTCCACCAGCCGCACCACCTCCTCGGCGGGGCTGTATACCATCGCGCCGCTCCCCCCAGGAATTTATACGGTTACTGTGGAGGCCAAGGGCTTCAAGACAGTGAAGCAGCAGAATCTGGATGTCGTCGGATTGGCCCAGTTGGGCTTTAATCCGGTGCTCTCATCCGGTATGACCAGTGACACGATTACAGTCACTGCCGCACCTCCGGTGCTGGACACCGACAGCGCGATCCTCGGCGCGGTGATGGAGAACCAGGTCTACTCCAACCTTCCGCTCTTCCAATCCACCACCCAGCAGCGCGACCCTACCGCCTTTGCAACGCTGGTTCCCGGAGCCCAGGGCGGTTCTCGCACGCCCGTCATCGGCGGCACGGCCAACTACAACGGATATCTCTACATGGACGGAGTGCCGTCGGAGACCATCAACCAGCAGGGAGACAATCGTACCGTCGCGTTGAATATGAGCCCGGAAGCAGTCGATCAATTCCAGGTCAACACCAGTGTTCCTCCGGCGGAGTACATGGGCGCGGGCTCCATGAATTTCACCATGAAGTCGGGTGGTTTGAAGTATCACGGGCAGGCATCGGGCTTCTTGCGCAATACCGTCTTTGAAGCCTGGTCCTTCTCGCAAAAGGCCTCCACCATCAAGAACTCCGCTGGTGCAAACGTGGCCGCGCCCAAGAGTCCTGAACATCCCAGCGAGATCTCTCTGTCGGTTGGCGGATTCGTCCCTCATACAGCGCACAAGGTCTTCTTCTTTGTCGCATATGACAAATATCACTCCGTCTTCGGCCAGAATCCGTCGCTTACCACCATTCCCAGCACCTTGATGATGAATGGAGACTTCACGGAGTTCAATGGATCACCCGGTTCCGGGCTTACCGGCACCGCAGGCAATGCCGCATTCTTGTTCGATCCCACAACGAACGCCTGCACCGCCGCAGGTTGCACGCGAGCAGCGTTTCAGGGTTTGAAGAACGGTGTTCCCACCAACAACGTGATCCCGGCCGCCGATATTTCTCCCATCACGCAGAAGATGGAATCCTTCTGGCCCAACTACAACAATGCGACCGCCGCCAACTACAACCCCACCACCATTACCAACAACTATCTCAGTACCGGCGTCGGTGGACGCAATAACCATCTCTTCGACTACCGGGTCGATATCGATGTCAATGCGAAGAACCGCATCTCCGCGGTTGGAGCGATGGGCCATGTTGTATATGTCAACAACTTCGGCTCCCCCTATCTGCCGGCACCCTACGAGGTCGGCGACTACGCCGTCATCGTGCCCAAGCAGTTCGACGTGGAGGACACCTATACCATCTCGTCGCATATGACCAATCAGTTCAAGTGGGGCTATACACGGTTCTACATGCCGATTATCAATCCCACCGATACGGCAGCTGGTTACGGCAGCACATCCCAGACCATCGGAGCGTTTGGCGTTACCAATCTTCCGGGTGGGCAGGCAGGCACAGAGTTCCCCGGCGTATCGTTTGGCACCTCCAAAGCAGCTTCCACAGCGCCCGCGACATGGACCACCAACAGCAACGCAGCCTCCACCCAGCTCACCATTCCCAACAACTACTCCTTGGTAGACAACCTGCAGTGGCTCAAGGACAAGCACCTTGTCACCATCGGCATGACCTATCAGTTTGAAGGTCTGAACAACGCCAACCCAGCCACCTTTACCGGCGTTCTCTCCCTGCCCTTCAACCAGTCTCCAACCGCCGGATATACCGCTGGCGCAACGGGTTGCGGCGCCGGAGTGCAGGGTTGCAGCAACACAATCGATACCTCGCTTACTGGTTATGGCTATGCCAGTTTCCTGCTGGGTGCCGTGGACCCGGTTACGCTTCCCCTGCAGAATGTGGCCACCATCTATAGTCGCATCAAGGCAATTGCGCCCTTTGTGGAGGACAGCTACAAGGTTAACTCGAAGCTGGTGATCGATTACGGCCTTCGCTTCGACTATCTGCCACCACTGCATGAAAAGTTCAACCACTTCACTTATCTGAATCCCACGCTCACCAATTCGGCCACTGGTACGCCAGGAGCGCTGGAGTTTGCCGGCAACTACGGAGGATCGGCGGTAAGCTGCGGCTGCAAGACCCCGATCAATACCTACTGGAAGAACTGGGGACCAAGACTCGGTATCAACTATTCCTTCGACAACAAAACAGTATTCCGCGGTGCGATCGCCATTGTGTACTCGCAGGGCGGAGGTACAGGCGGCGGACGTGTCAGCGGCAACGGTGGCTCCAACGGTGCTGCACAGGCCCTCGGATTCAATACCACCGCCATTTCGAATCCAGACACCACGTCAGGTATTGGTGCCGGTCCTTCCTTCTGGCTCAGCAGCAACAGCACCTATCTGGGAGCCAACGCTAACACCTCGCTCTTTGGCCCTGGCTATGCCTATCCGGCTGCTCCTGCACCAGGTGCTGCCAGCCAGATCCTGGATGCCGGCAACTATCTCAACGCCAGCAATGCGGTAGTGACGGCTTCCTCCATGGGATACATGGACCCCTACTTCGGTGGTCGCGCTCCCATGTACACCTTCTGGAACATTGGATTTGAGCGGTCCATCACCAAGGACATGACACTCCAGGTCAACTACGCCGGCGACGAGTCGCATCACGCCTTCGATGGCAACTCGCAGAACGCGCGTGGATACTGGAACAACCAACTGAATCCCATCTATCTTGCCGCTCTTGGCGCAGTCACCGGCAATAACTCCGCAGGCAAGCCCAACTCCATCCCACTACTGCTTGCCCCGGCAACCTCGGCGAATATAGCGATTCTCAATACCGCGTTGCCCGGTGCGCCGAACCCGGCGTTCTTCACTGCGGCGGCCAACGTAGCGCCCACCAACAGCGCCTTGACCATTGGCCAGATGCTGACGGCATTCCCCCAGTACAGCAGCCTGCAGGATGGCCTGGGCGGAGCGTATACAGACAACTTCTCCTACCACGCGCTTCAGCTCACCCTGAGCCAGCGTGCAGCCCATGGACTCACCTTCAATGTGAACTACACCTACTCCAAGAACATCGGAGACGACGGTACCTTCCGCAGTGGCTACGACATCCCCGCCGCGGCCATCGACGGGCATGCGCAAAGCTGGCACCAGAACCGCATCGACCGCTCCTGGACGTCAGTCTCTCTGCCCCAGTTGCTCAATGCATACGCCGTCTACAAACTACCCTTCGGCACGCCCGGTCACCTCGGTAGCAGCTCACTGATTACGCGTCAACTGATCGGTGGGTGGCAACTGTCGGGCATCTATACCTATGCATCCGGCAGCCCGGTTACAGTCACATGGAGTACGGGCGGCAACTGCGCAAACGCTGCTCCCAATGCGGGTCAGTGCCAGGTGTCCTATGCGTCTGGCTTCACCGGCAGCGCACGCCAGAACGGTAGCTACGGCAGCGGAGCCACTGGATTCACGGCCTGCAACATCGGCATCGGCACTGGTTGCACCGCAAAGCAGTACCTCAACTACAGCGCATTCCAGGCGCCTGGCGATCTATCAACCATCAGCGGTACCCACCAGTATCTGATCGGAAACGTTGCCCGCTCCGCGCCCTACGGCCTCAGAAATCCCGGGACGGAGAACTTCAACGCTTCTATCCAGCGCGTCTTCCCCATCTACGGTGAGAGGGCATCCTTTATCTTCCAGGCGGATTGCACGAACGTCTGGAACAAGGTGACCTTCGGCGGTCCCAATTCGGGTTGGGGTTCCACAACCACCTTCGGCCAGGTCACAAGCGCAAGCGGTAACCCGCGCGACTGGCAGTTCTCCGGCCATATCGTGTTCTAAACAGTTTGACTTTGCCTCGCCCGGATGTTGTTGGATCTTTGATCCAATAGCATCCGGGCATTTTCTTTGTTACACCCCACCCATCGTTACACCGCATATTCCTCACGCATCGGGGTAAAGATGTCCAGCACCTCGGAGTCCTCCAGAGCACAGGCCTGGTGCTCCACATTGCCGGGAACCAGAAAGCTGTCGCCCGGCCCTACATCTAAGATGCCACCTGGATGCTCAAAGCGGATGCGTCCGCGCAGGATATAGACCATCTGTTCGTGCGCGTGGCTGTGCCGTGCGCCAACCCAGCCCTCGGTCATCGTGTGCCGGACAAGCATCATGGATGGGCTATAGGACATCACCTGGCGGCGAAGGCCAGCCTCGGGTATAGACATGCATTCTTCTCTGGATGCGATTACAGAAATCGTGTTCCCTGACATTAGTCCTCCTACAGGTTTGGCGGCAAGGGCGGAAGCGGTTCCACGGTGAGGCCCTGGTCTACTGGATCGCAGTCAGACCCAGATACTTCAGTTCCGCGCCCTGCGGCACCAGAACCGACTCCACGTTGCCTTCGAAGACGGTTCCCGCAACCATCTGAGATTCCTCGCGATCGATATCCTCCGGGCCGGCAATCTTCGGTTCGCCAACATATAGCTTTACCCGCGCGGGATCGATTCCCTTCTGTTTCACCAGATAATCTCTGCTGTTGCGCGCTCTCAGCGACGCATCCTGCGCGCTGACGATAGAGGTTTCTGCCCCCAGTTTCCTCATTCCATCATTGCCTATCAGCACTAAGGTTGAGCTGGCGCTTCGCTTGAGGTCCGATGCGAGGATATCCAGGCAGGTCTTCGCCTCATCGCCAACCTCGGTCGGATGCTTGAGGTCGATATCGAACTGCACCAGGCATGCATCCCTTGTCCTGGCAGTCGTGATGGCGCGGCTTGAGAGCGCCCCAGCTGCGGTTGGCGTGGCAGCATTGGCCATCATGTTCGACTGAAACACGATGCTGTTCAGCTCTCCCTCAGGGGCAGACAAAAAGACGCTGGTTCCCGGAAACGCCCTGCTGTTGCGAACCACGGCTCCCGGTGTCTGCTCCAGCCGGACCACCGGAGTGCCCTGGATCGGTGTGCGCGTACTCACGTCGTCCAACTCGAGGTTGGTGGAGTGCGTCATGCGGAAGGCAGGCCCCGACTCCACGTTGAGCTGCACATTATGCAATTCCAGGTCGTTCGTGTAGGAGCCCACCAGGCCTCGGCGTCCAGTGCCCACCACATCGCTGATGTGCACGCCGATCACTGGCATCTCCTCCAGTCCACTCACGTCGATCAGTCCCCCCGCCCCGTTGATCGTGATGTGGCTGACCGCGATATCGCGGTAGATGGGTGTTCGTGGCGACACTGCCCCAGTGCCGGGATCGGGCGCCTCCCCCTCCATCTGGTAGCCCGCATCGGATATGGTGATAGCCGATCCGACGTTCTCCATCGTCCAGTTATCGAAGCGGATGTTCTCCACCACTCCCCCCCGGCCGCGACGGCTCTTCATGTGGATTCCATTGACGGTATCGATGGCCGTGATGTTGCTGGCCACAACATTGCGCACGCCGCCAGAGGTCTCGCTGCCAATCGCCAGCGCCGACTGCGCATGATGTACCGTACAGTTGGTGATGGTCACGTTCTCCGTCGGACGGTTCACCCGCAATCCGTCGCGGTCCTTGCCGGACTTGATCACAAGCCCATCATCGCCGGCGTCGATGTAGTCATTTTCCAGCCGGACGAAGCGGCTGGAATCGATCACGATGCCATCGGCGTGAACCCCTGGATAGGCCTCGATCACCAGGTTCTGCACCACCGCGTTTTCGCTGTACAGCAGATGCACCGTCCACATCGACGAACCGATGAAGTGTAGCCCGTCGATGCGGATGTTCTTGCTGTCCTTGAACCGTATGAACGAAGGTCGCAACTCTGAAGCCGCAGCCTGATACTCATCAGGCGAGATTGGCTTCTGTGCTTCCAGGTCCGTCAGCAAACGCTCCCAGTTCGCACCGTTAGCGCTGCCCGAGTCGTTCACCGAGCGCAGCGCGCGAGAGTGCAGCCGCATCCAGTCCAGGTTGTTGGTCGTCAGGATGCCTCGGCCAATTACGGCCACATTCTCCAGATCGTGCCCGCCAATCAGCGGGATGGGCGTCGGCGTCTCGACTCCCTGCTGTCGCCCCGGCGTGAGAGGAAGAATGGTTGCCGGAAAGTGTACGATCGAGCCCGCATCGAAGTAGAGGGTCAGATTGCTCACCATCTGGATGGGCCCGGTGCTGTACTTCCCGGCAGGAACATATACGGTGCCTCCACCCACCTTTTCAGCCGCTGCAATGGCCCTGCGAAACGCCTCGGTAGAGCTGGCCGTGCCATCCCTGTGAGCGCCGTAATCCAGAATGTTGAAGACAGTCTTGCTGCCTGCCGGAGGAGCTTGCGCAGAGCTCCATCCACTCCATGCAGCCAACAGCACAGAAACCACCACGCGACTTAGCATCTGCATCTTCGCCATCCTGTTGTCCTCCGTCACCCTCAGCACCAGTGCATGAGGTGTATCGCCGACGAGCCACAGAATACACGCTGACATAAAGGGCTGTATCGCCCTGCACGGAATACCCTCTATACTGCCCCATGCGAGGATTCCGCGCCTTCTACCGAGGCCATATTCGGGCCATCACGGCAAGCTGTCAGTTGCATTCATTTCTTGATGAAGGAAGGGAAGTTGCCATGAAGGGTGACCTGGAATTTACGCGCAGAGAGTTCGTGAGGACGGCAGCCCTGGTAAGCGCATCTGCCGCAGCAGGTCTGCCCGTAATCGAGCAGAGTACGCGAGCACTTGCACAGCAGCCGCAGCAGTCGAAGGAAGTTGCCATGGGATCCGTGTTTCCTTACGGCGCGGTTTACTTCCGCAAGTCGAACCCGCCGGCAGAGGATTGGGCGCGCGATCATGCGACAGCGGCGCGGGTTGGCATGAATACCTTTCGCCACTGGTTCCTGTGGGGCGCGATCGAAGTGGCACCGGGAAAGTTCGACTGGGCCGACTACGACCGCATGATGGACCTGGCCGCGGCTAACGGGCTGAAGGTGATCATCGCGGAATTCACCACCAATGCGCCCGAGTGGGCCTTTCGCCGCTACGCCGCCGCACGATATAAGGCCAGCGATGGATCGGTGCAGAACAGCGAGATTGGCGAAAGTACGGCAGTCGGCGGCTTTCCCGGGCTCTGCCTGGACAATCCCGAGGCGAAGGCAGCAGCCGAGAGATTTCTTACGGCATTGATCCTGCGCTACAGAAACCATCCCGCACTGCTTGGCTACGATCTGTGGAACGAGAATACATACGCCGGTGGCGGCGCCAGAAAAATGAACTGCTACTGTGAGGGCACTCGGCAAAGGCTGCATGAGTGGTTGCGTATGCGCGACGGATCGTTGCAAGCACTGGGCAAGGCGTGGGGCAGGTACAGTTACGAGACCTGGGACGATGTTGCCGCTCCCGAGAGCATGGGCGGGTATGCTGAGAGTCTGGACTGGTTGCAGTTTCGCATCGACGACGCGTTTCGCCTGCTGAAGTGGCGCGTCGATCTATTTCGCAGGCTCGATCCGCACCATCTGATCTGCGCCCACGGTGTTGCGGGCACGCTGGATACGCTCCCCTCTTCTGCGCACAACGAATGGCGCTCTGCCGCAATGATGGATGTGTGGGGACTGACATGGGTCGCATCGCGGCATGGCAATACGCCATGGATGCAGTATCAGGCGATGGACCTGGTGCGGGCCGGAGCGCGTGGCAAGCCGTTCTGGCACGCCGAGGCAGAAGCTGGGCCGCTGTGGATGCAGCCGCAGGTAATCGGGCGGCCACGAGAAGACGGTCGCCAGCCCGACGCCGAGGATGTGCGCATCTGGAACCTCATCTCCTGTGCGTGCGGCGCGCGTGGGATTCTGTATCCACGGTGGAGGCCACTGCTGGATGGGCCGCTGTTTGGCGCGTTCGGTGCCTTTGCTATGGATGGCTCCGTCACACCGCGGGCCGAGATGGCAGGCAAGGTTGCAAAGTGGGCCAATGCGCATGCGAGGGTGTGGCAGTCGCATCCGGTGAAGGGTGACGTTGGCCTGCTCTTCATTCCCGAGTCTGAGCTCTTCAACTCTGTGCAGCAGGGCGATACCGCGTACTATGCGCAATCGATGAAGGGCGCATATCAGGCATTCTTCGACCAGAATATTCTGGTAGATTTTGTGGCGCTGGAGAATATCGACGAGTACAAGCTCGTCTATCTCGCGTATCCCGTGATGTTGAAGCGCGAGACTACGGACCGGTTGAAGAAGTACGTGCAGGATGGCGGAACACTGATCTGCGAAGGACTGCCAGCCTACTTCGGCGATCACGGTCATGTAGGCACAGTGCAGCCGAACTTCGGCCTCGACCAGTTGTTTGGCGCAAGAGAGAAGGTTGTCGAGTTCGATTCGGACCTATCCGAACAGTTGATGCTGGAAGTGAAGGGCAGCAAAATCTATGGCCGCTACTTTCGCCAGGACTACGATCTGCTGGGCGGAACATCCGCAGGCCAATACTCCAACGGCAACATAGCCGCCGTTGAGAATACCTTTGGCCAGGGACGCACCTTGCTCATAGGCACCTTTCCCGGAGCGGGATACTATCTGCATCATGGCCCTGCTACCAGAGAGTTGTTTGCCGGCTTCCTGAAACTCGCCGGACTAACGCCGCAGGTGACGATCGATGATCCCACGTTGCAGGCGCGCCTACATCAAGGCGTGGGTGGAACCCATCTCTGGGTGACCAACACAACGCGAGAGGCGAAGCAGGGGATCATCACACTGGCAGCATCCGTCGGCCAATTTCAATCCGCGACCGATGCCTGGGGAGATACACCCATCACACTGCGCGGACGGCAGTTGTCCATGACCGTTCCGGCTCGCGATGCAGTGGTCGCTATGTTGCGATAACCTCTGCTTTGCCAGCGTACTGCGTCTTTGTGCCTGGCCGGGCCGTCTCACCTGATTGGAGCTCCCATGAAAATGATTCGTTCCGCCCGTCGACTGTGCTTTCTTGCGTTCGCATCTATTTCACTCATCGTGACACCATTATGCGTGGCCCAGTCAGCCGCTCCAGTGATCCAACCTCCTGCTCCCATTGGCGTGGCAGCCCCGTTCACGCCGCTTGCGGATGTGCCAAAAACCAATCCGCCTGTCACGCTCGTCGATAACGGTAACTCGTGGACCATGGACAATGGCATCGTCAAGGTGACGGTCAGTAAAAACAGCGGGTCATTAATGGGCCTTGTCTATCGAGGCTTCAATACCGGTAGTCGTGGTGTATGGGAACATACCCCCATGGGCGCGCCCTCGGTGACCAATACGGTTACCATCGACCCATCGACTAACAGCGGCGAGCGCGCAGAGGTCTCCATCAAGGGCATCGGCGGCGGTACATTCATGTTCACGGCAGGAGCGCCCGGCGGCGGTACGCTTTGCGATGTGGAACTGCGCTATTCCCTCGGCCGTGGCGAAAGCGGCGTCTATACCTACTCCATCTTTAATCATCCGGCCTCGTATCCCGCGGCTGGTACGGGGGCAGAGGATCGTTTCATCGATGGCATCGACCGCACCTTCGACTGGATCAGCGTCGACAAGGACCGCAACATGCTCGAGGCCGCACCCACGGACTGGGGCATGGGTGTGGTCGTCCATGCCAAAGAGCAGCGCATCATGTCCAAGGGAGTCTACAAGAACTCCGTCGAACATAAGTACAGCTACTCCGGCATGCAATACAGAACGCCCGCATACGGGTGGTCCAGCACCACGGAGCATGTAGGCGTCTGGTTTATCAATCCCACCATCGAGTATCTCAGCGGAGGCCCAACCAGGATCGACCTCGATGCCCACTTCGGCGACAACGGAAACCCAACGCCCATCATCCTCGATTACTGGCACAGTGGCCATTACAACGGCACACGGACAAATATCGCCGCCGGCGAGGAATGGCACAAGGTCATCGGGCCGATCTTTGTCTATGTCAACGCACTGGACAATCCCAAAACCACGACCAAGGCTGAGTTGGATACGCTTGCCAGTACCGCTGGAAACCCGACAGTGCCGGCAAGCTGGACCGCGAACGCAAACGCCCTATGGCAGGACGCCCTCGCACAGGCTAAGAAGCAGAACACCAAATGGCCCTTCGACTGGGTCAAGGGTGTGGACTATACGCCTCTTGCGGAGCGAGGCACAGTGAAGGGGCAGCTCGTCCTTGACGATCCACTAGCACCCAAAGGTAGCTCGAAAAAACTTCCCCACTTGACCGTTGGCCTTACCCATGCCGATGCCGATCCGGCTACCATGGCAAGACAGGCGAGGCCCTTTGCCGCGGCAGCACCCGGCGGGGCAACCGGAGCAACTCCGGTATTAGCGCCCGGTGCCGGTGCGGGAGCAGCTCCTGCCGCGGGGCCAGGAGGACGAGGCGGCGCTGGCTTTGGCAACTTCGCTCCTGCGGCAGACGCAGGCAGTTGGATTCATGATGCCAAGTACTATCAGTTCTTCAACGATGGAACCAACGACGGCAAGTTCACTATCACCAAGGTTCGCCCCGGTACGTACACACTGCATGCTACTGCCGATGGAGTCCTCGGCGACTTTGCCCAGGCTAATATAACCGTGGAGCCGGGTAAGACCGTAGACCTGGGCAAGCTGGTCTGGAAGCCCGTCCGCTACGGTAAACAGCTATGGGAGATTGGCTACCCGGACCGCGCTGCCGATGAGTTCTTCAAGGGCGATGGCGACAACTACTGGCTCTGGGGATGGAATCTGCGCTACGCCTTGTTGTACCCCAACGACCTCACCTACACAGTTGGCAAGAGTGACTGGCACAAGGACTGGTTCTTCGAGGAAGTGCCGCACGCAACCAATCTATCGTTTGTGAACCCCGAGGCCAAGGACCCCGCCAACCAGCGTTTTGGCTGGGTAAAAGCTGAGTCACTCCTCCAATATCCGCAGACCGACCAGACCGGCCCCTGGAAGATCTATGGCAGTGGACGCCAGACCGTCTGGACCATTAAATTTAGCGTGCCAAAACAGGAGCATGGCACTGCTGCCCTGCGTGTCGCCCTGGCCGGTGCCAATAGCATGCGCGGAGGCCTCACCGTGGCCGTCAATGGCAAAACCGCCGGATCGGTCGGCGATGGCAGCGATCCGCTCAATGCCCGCCTTATCAATACCGACGCCATCCGCTACAACACCGACAAGGGTCTATGGCAGCAGCGCACCCTTAAGTTCGATGCCGCACTACTTAAACCAGGAGAGAATGTGATGACCTTCACCGTCCCCGCCGGCGACCTGCAAAGCGGCGTCGTCTGGGACTACCTGCGCCTTGAGCTGGACGAGAGTTCTAAATTCGTCAGCCCAACGCCGGCACCGGCAGGTCCATAGCTTCCTCCACCCCATAAGCGAAGCATTAGCCAATCATAATAGTTCCAATTGACCAATCCATTCTGCTAGGATGACCCCCGCCATGAAATCATTCGATTCCGCCCGCCGCGATCTACTAAGACTCAGCAGCATGGGTCTTGCCGCCTCCACCATTCCAGCGTTTGCCGCAGCCAAAAAAGCAGCAACCCCGTCGCTCTCGCCCATGATCTTCGACGTGCGTGCCTTTGGCGCAAGCGGCGATGGCAAGACGGTCGATTCGCCCGCCATCAACAAAGCCATTGAAGCGGCCGCCGCCGCCGGTGGTGGCACAGTTCACTTTCCAGCTGGTAACTATGTCAGCTTCTCCATTCGACTGAAGAGTCATGTCGATCTGTATCTTTCGCAGGGTTGCGCCATCATTGCTGCGGATTCGCCCCTGCCCGGCCAGACCACCGGCTATATGGGTGGAACCTACGACCCGGCCGAGCCCAAAACCGCATGGGATGCCTATCAGGACTACGGCCACAACCACTGGCATAACTCGCTGATCTGGGGCGATGGTATCAGCGACTTCTCTATTACGGGTCCTGGCCTCATCTGGGGCAAAGGGCTCAGCTTTGGCGCAGGCCCCGGCAGGCCCCCCGCTGATACAGGTGGCGCTACGGGCGTTGGTACGCACGTTGAACGGCCAGGCGATCCAGGCACACCCGGAGCAGCCGCCGGTGCTGGTGCCGCAGGGGGACGTGGTGGAGTGGTAGCGGCTGGCGCACCTGGCGCCGTGGGTGGACGTGGCGGTGCCGCAGCAGCGGGTGCAGCCGGTGCCGCGCGCCCCGGACGTGGCAACTATCCCCAGTACCAGGCCGAGCAGGCTGGCGTCGGCAACAAGGCCATCGGCCTCAAGAACTGCCGCAACGTGGTTCTCCGCGACTTCTCCATGCTCAAGGGAGGACACTTCGCCATCCTGGTCACAGGCGTCGATAACCTCACCATCGACAATCTGAAGATTGACACCGACCGTGACGGCATGGACATCGACTGCTGCAAGAACGTGCGTGTCTCCAATTGCACCGTCAACTCGCCCTGGGATGACGCCATCGTTCCCAAGGCCAGCTTCGCGCTGGGATACAACCGCTCCTGCAACAACATCAACATCACCAACTGCTACGTCGCCGGTTGCTGGGAGCTGGGCAGCGTGCTGGACGGAACATGGAAGCGCAGGCCCAACAGCGGTACAGGACGCATCAAGCTGGGTACGGAGTCCAATGGTGGATTTATCAACCTCACCGTCTCCAACTGCGTCTTTGAAGGATGCCAGGGCCTCGCGCTGGAGACCGTAGACGGTGCCCATCTGGAAGATGTCGTCATCTCCAATATCACCATGCGCGACATCGGCAGTTGCCCCATCTTTGTGCGTCTTGGCGCTCGCCTGCGTGGCCCCAAGGGTGCTGTTGGCACAGACCAGAGTACCGTCCCCGGCACCCTCAAGCGCGTCCTGATCTCCAACATCGCATGCCACAACACCGTGTCTCGGTTCGGATCCAACATCACCGGCATCCCCGGCTTTCCCGTGGAAGACCTCAAAATCTCCGATGTCTACGTCGAGTGCGTTGGCGGCGGTACACCCGATCAGGCCAAGATCGAGGTGGGCGAGCACGAAAATTCCTACCCCGAGCCGTCCATGCTGGGCCCGCTGCCCGCCTACGGCTTCTACTTCCGCCACGTCAATCGCCTGGAGATGAGCCACGTGGAGGTCGCACCGCTCGCGCCCGATGCCCGCCCGTGCATCTATCTCGACGAGGTACATCGCGCGGACTTCTTCGCCATCACCGCGCCCAGTTCGCCGCCCGCCTTCTCCGTCAACAAGTCCAGCGATGTGCGCATCCTGATGAGCCGTGCCGCACCGGACTCTATCCTCCCGTAATCCAGCCCTCACTTTGCCGCGTCGGCAGTAGCAAAGGAAATAAAAATCTGTCGTGACAACCTATCCAGACGGCATACTGGTTGAGCTGCGGCTATGCAAGGAGGTGTCATGCGCATCGTAGACCTGCGTGAAATTACAGCGCCGATCTCAAGTCCCATTGCCAACGCATACATTGATTTTTCGCGGATGACCTGTTCGCTCGTCGCCGTCGTCACTGATGTAGTCCGCGATGGCAGGCCCGTCGTCGGCTACGGTTTCAACTCCAATGGCCGCTATGGCCAGGGTGGGCTGATCCGCGAGCGGTTTGCGCGCCGCCTGTTGGAGGCCCAGCCCGCCAGCCTGCTCAACGAAGCCGGCGACAATCTCGACCCCGACCGCATCTGGGCTGTGCTGATGCACAACGAGAAGCCCGGCGGACACGGCGAGCGCAGCGTCGCCGTCGGTACTATCGATATGGCGGTGTGGGATGCCGTAGCCAAGATCGCGGGCATGCCACTCTTCCGTCTGCTTGCGCAGAGCAACGGCCTGCAGGCCGATCCGCGCGTCTTTGTCTATGCCGCCGGTGGCTACTACTACCCCGGCAAGGACCTGGCTGCCCTGCGCGCCGAGATGCGCAGCTATCTCGACCGCGGATATACCGTCGTCAAGATGAAGATTGGCGGTGCCACCATCGACGAAGACCGCGAACGTATCGAAGCTGTGCTGGCAGAGATTGGCAGCCAGGCGCAGCTTGCCGTCGATGCCAATGGCCGCTTCAATATGGAGACCGCCATCTCCTACGCCAAGATGCTGCGCCAGTTTCCTCTCTTCTGGTACGAGGAGGCAGGTGATCCGCTGGATTACGCGCTGCAGGCGGCGCTCGCGGAGTTTTATCCCGGCCCCATGGCCACCGGAGAAAACCTCTTCAGCCATCAGGACGCGCGCAATCTGCTGCGCTACGGTGGCATGCGCCCAGACCGCGACTGGCTCCAGTTCGATTGCGCCCTCTCCTACGGCCTGTGTGAGTACAGGAGGACCTTGCAGGTACTGAATGTCGCCGGATGGTCGCCGCGGCGATGCATTCCGCATGGTGGCCACCAGATGTCCCTGAACATTGCAGCCGGACTTGGGCTGGGTGGGAATGAGAGCTATCCCGACCTCTTCCAGCCCTATGGAGGATTTCCAGACGGCGTACGCGTTGAAGGCGGCTATATCAATATGCCAGAACTGCCCGGCATCGGCTTCGAAGGAAAATCTGATTTGATTCGCGTGATGCGTTCGCTTGCGGAGTAAACACCCTATGCCTGGTCAAGAGATCAGCACAGTAACTAATGCCTCGCGCCGCCCCTTGCTGGGGCCGTTGTGGCTCCAGGTGCTGGTGGGCATCGTGCTCGGAATCCTGATGGGAGTGTTCTTTCCCCACCAGGCGGTCGCGCTCAAGCCGCTGGGTGATGGATTTGTACGCCTCATCCGCATGACGCTTGCGCCCATCATCTTTGCCAGCGTCGTCATCGGCATCGCCCGCATGGGCGACCTGAAGGAAGTGGGGCGCGTCGGTGCTAAGGCCCTGCTCTACTTCGAGGTCGTCTCTACAATTTCACTGCTTATGGGATTGATCGCCGTCACCCTGCTGCATCCCGGCCGAGGAATGAACATCGATGCATCCACGCTGGACACCAAAGCCATCGCTGGATACACCGCCTCCGCCCAGCATCTCGGCTTCGTAGACTTCCTGCTGAACATCATTCCGTCCAGCATTGGCGATGCCTTTGTCAGCGGCAATGTGTTGCAGATTATCCTATTCGGGGTGCTGTTCGGGCTGGCTCTGGCGCAGTTTCGCGAAACGGCGCGACCGCTGGTCGATCTGCTGGACCTCTTTCTGCGCGGACTCTTCGGTATTGTGCGGTTTGTCATGCGCCTTGCTCCAATTGGCGCTTTCGGCGGCATGGCATTCACCATCGGTCAGTATGGCCTGCGCAGCCTGAAGCCGCTGGCGCAGTTCACCGCCGAGGTTTGGATCGTCTCCATCGTCTTTATCGTTGTGGTTCTCGGCAGCATCGCGCGCGTAGCCGGGTTCAGCCTCTTCAAGATGATGCGATACTTCCGCGAAGAGATTTTAATCACCCTTGGCACCTCCTCCTCAGAGGCGGTGATGGCACCCTTGATGCTCAAGCTGGAGCAGTTAGGCTGTGAGCGCTCCATCGTCGGCATGGTGATGCCCGCCGGTTATACCTTCAACGCGGGTGGCACCGCCATCTATCTGGCCATGGGCGCAATTTTTATTGCGCAAGCCACCAACACGCACCTCAGTCTGGTGGATGAGATCACGGTGCTGTTGGTGCTGATGCTCACCTCAAAAGGATCTGCCGGGGTTGCCGGTGCGGGCTTTGTTACACTGGCCGCCACATTATCCACCATGCACCAGATCCCCGCCGCCGGCCTCGTCCTTCTACTCGGCGTCGAGCAGTTCACCAATGCAGCGCGCGCCGTCACCAACATCATTGGCAATGGCGTTGCCACCATCGTAGTCGCCAAGTGGGAACACGCCTTCGACGAGCAGCGTGCAGCGCTCATCTTTAATAGTGCCTCCGCCAATTCCGAAGCTGCGGAGTGACGCGCAATAATTCGTGAGCCGTAACCGTTTCTTTTTAACTACAAGCCATCTCAGCTTCCAGCAGCCAGTGCGTCCGTAATCGCTTTGCCTGCGACGGATGTATTCGCCGTGCCGCCAACATCGCGTGTACACAGAGATTTGTCCACCAGCGTAGTCTCAATCGCCTTCACAATTGCGGCCCCTGCCTCCACTTCGCCCAGATGTTCCAGCATCATCGCGGCAGACCATATCTGGCCAATGGGATTCGCAATGCCTTGACCCGCAATATCCGGAGCGGAGCCGTGTACAGGTTCGAACAACGATGGGAAGCGGCCTTCCGGATTGATGTTGCCGGAAGGTGCGATGCCGATTGTTCCCGCACACGCCGGCCCCAGATCGGAAAGTATGTCGCCAAACAAGTTCGATGCGACCACCACATCAAACCGGTCGGGATTGAGAACGAACTGCGCGGTCAGAATATCGATGTGATATTTATCCCAGGTAACCGTGGGGAAGGCCTTGCCAATCTCCACCACGCGCTCGTCCCAGAACGGCATGGTGATGGAGATGCCATTGGATTTCGTGGCTGATGTAAGATGCTTCCTCGCGCGACGTTGTGCCAGATTGAATGCAAATTTCAAAATGCGGTCCACCCCGACGCGCGTCATCACCGTCTCCTGCAAGACGACTTCGCGGTCGGTCCCCGGAAAAATCCTGCCGCCGATAGACGAGTATTCGCCTTCCGTGTTTTCACGCACCACAAAGAAATCAATGTCGCCAGGCTTGCGTCCTGCCAGCGGACACGGCACACCGGGCATCAGCCGGACAGGCCGCAGATTGACGTACTGATCGAACTCGCGGCGGAAGGCAATCAACGATCCCCACAGCGAGATGTGGTCGGGTACCTTCTCCGGCCAGCCCACCGCCCCGAAAAAGATGGCGTCGTGGTGGCCAATCTTTTCCTTCCAGTCGTCCGGCACCATCTTGTTGTGCTTCAGGTAGTAGTTGCAGCATGCGAAGTCGAACTCGTCGAGTTGCAGCCCGAAGCCGAATCGCGCCGCGGCGGCCTGAAGCACGCGCACACCCTCTGGCACAACCTCCACCCCAATACCGTCACCGGGGATGACCGCAATCCTGTAGCTCCGTTTTTTGAAGTTTGCATCCGACATGTTAAAGTGCCTTTCCGGTTTGCATGTTTGCATCACTCTCGCTCTGCTTCCCATGGCGAAGCATCAGAATGGTTACGGCAGACACTATCAGCGTACCGCCAACCATAGTAAGTCCGCGACTGAAGTGCCCGCCCGCGCCACTGTTTGCACCAATCATAATGGGCCCAACAAATCCACCCAGCGTGCCCAGCGAGTTGATCAGTCCAATGGACGCAGCAGCAGCAGTTCCTGCAAAAAACATTGTGGGCAGGCTCCACAGCGGCGGTTTGGCTGCACTCACCCCAAACGCTGTCAGCGAGAGTCCGGTGATTGCCAGAATCGCCGATGGGCCCGCATGTGCAGCCATCGCCATGCCAACGGCCGCGATCAAGCATGCAATCGCCGCATGCCAGTATCGCTCGCCCGTGCGGTCGGAGTGGCGCGACCACAGCACCATGCCAATCACCGCAATCAGATTCGGAATGGCAACCAGCAACCCCACGTGGATGACCGAGAAGCCAAGTCCGCTGACGATCAGCGGAGCCCAGAATCCAATCGTATACAGACCCGCGGAGGTGCCAAAGTAGGCCAGCGATAACGCAAGCACCCTCCAGTCCATCATGGTGCGCCAAACACTGTTGCTGCGTGTATGCGTAATTTTGGCCTGCTCATCGACAATCACCTGCGTCAGCCACGCGCGCTCCTCCGCATCCAGCCACTGCGCATCCGCCGGACGATCCGTCAGAACCCAGAACGTGACCAACCCAAGCACCAAAGCCGGTATGCCTTCCACCAGAAACAGCCACTGCCAACCGCGCAGTCCCAACACACCGTTCATCTGCATCAATGCACCCGAAACAGGCGAACCGATGAGCCCCGCCGCCGGTGCAGCAGCCATAAAAATTGCCGTCGCCGCCGAGCGATGATGCGCAGGAAACCAGTAACTGAGGTAGAGAATGATTCCAGGAAAGAAGCCTGCCTCTGCCAATCCAAGCAGGAACCGAAGCATATAGAAGCTGATCGGCCCTCGCGTGAAGGCCATCGCAATCGACACCAGCCCCCAGGTAATCATTACCCGGCCAATCCAGAATCGCGCCCCCACTTTGTGCAGAATCACCGTGGAGGGCACTTCAAACACGAAGTAGCCCAGAAAGAAAATCCCTGATCCAATGCCGAACATCTGCGCCGTCAGGCCAACATCCCGGTTCATGGTCAGCGCGGCAAACCCAACATTGATGCGGTCCAGAAAAGCGACAAAGTACAGCAGCATCAGAAATGGAACCAGCCGCCAGGTGATCTTGCGAATCACGCGCTGCTCCAACAGGCTGGAAGCTGGCGCAGTTGTGTCGCTCATACTCTCCCCTTGGCGGTCTGTGGTTCTCTATAAATTCGGTGCCGTAAACAGGCGATCGTACTTGCGCCATTACGCGTGCATTGCATCGATCTTGTGTTTGCTCTTCGTCGTTCTGTTGGGCCCAGGCGCATCACGATCTCGTCTGCGAATTTCCAGTGCTCTCGCCTTTCGATTCGACTCTATACCGTAACTCTACCGGGTCGCGGGTGGGGTAGACGGAGTGGCTTCAGCAGGCGCGTTAGGCCGGCCGCGAACAGTGCGGACAGCGGCTTCGGTGGGCAACTGGTCCTTGCAGAGTTCAAGAATCTCAATGGTGGCAAGACTACTCTGCGCGGCTTCGTTGGTCGACATGCGCGGATCTTCCTCCACCGGGTGCAATGAGTCTGCGCCGCTGACAATGTGTGGGCTGGCACTGCCCGCGCCCTGCGACAGCATCATGGCCAGCGCCTTCTTGGCGTAGGCAACGTTGCCGGTCTTTGCATAGGCGTATGCAGCAAGGCGAGGACCGCTCTGCCCGGGCGGTACGTATTGGGCGTCGGCGCCTTCGTTATGCGTGCTCCGGTCCTTCTCCCACACATCGGGCGGCGCAACCCCCAGACGGCATAACTGGAGCCATGCGCCTTCGAAGTCCTTGCGACCAAGCAATGGCACCAACTCGAACATCACCTCCCCACCGCCCTGAATCGTCGCCAGGTTGTAGTTCGCGGGTACCAGAGCGTGCGTCTGCGGATTGGGGATGGCAGTCAGTTTGCCGGTGGCAGGGTCGAAGCCGACGGTGGCAGCCAGTGCCTTTGAATTGGCCTCCGGCTTGCCCGTCTCAAGCCCATAGGGCATCGCCAGAATTGAATCCACGCCGGCCAGTATCAGGTCTCGCCAGTGAGGTTCGTTGGTGCGTTCCCATTCCGTCATCCAGTTGCCAGCCATGGCGAACCAGTCGGGGCCGATCCGGATGCGGATCGCGGGCTCGCCCGGCCCGCGCGGCTCTGCTTCGCGCATGGGATCGAAGTTCGCCGCCGATAGCCCAGCCGATGTGGCAGACTCGTGCATGATATCGCCAGTGCGCTCGTCTGTCGTCAGGTAGTAGAAGGGACGCCAATGGGCGGCCTGACTGATGCGAGCCTCCTTTGCGCCGTCGCCCCACTTAACCACATTGTGTCGAGAGCCGAGTCCGCGCATAGGGCCGAGGTGATAGCTGTCCGTCTCGCTGGTGTTGCGCGTGTGCGCCTCCGCCAGGCGAAACAGGTCAGTGCGACCACTGCGTAGGTAGCTGTACCACAGCCACAGCGGCGCGCCCAGTTCCGTGTTGTCCCACGCATGGCCGCCCCAGTCGTAGTGCCACACATGGCGTGGCGCGGAGTAGGAATGCATGAAGTCGCCATACTGCCAAAAGCCGTACCACGAGCGGTCGTCCACCTGACGCTCATAGTAAGCAAGTACGGAATCCAGGTCGTCCTCGATGGATTTTTTGAACGCCGTGGAGCGATCCTGAAGGCTCCACGCTCCGAAAACACCGGTGGAGTGGATGTACTCGGGCGTGGCGGCCAGCAACGGCAGCTGGCTACCCGCGGCTGCCATAGCCACCGTGTCGGTCTTCGCGGGGTAGGCGGACGATGCATACAGAGTCAGTTCGCTCGTGCGAGCAACTCCGTAAGCAGTGCTTAAGCCCGGCTGTGCGTCCTCGTAGGCGGCATCAAGTCCGTGTCCGGCAGTGTCGTAGAAACGCATGTCCATCTCAGGCGAGTCGGGCGACCACAGCCACGCAACCAGCTTCGCCGTAGGGCTGCTCGCCTGCTGCACCTCAAGCGCGGCGGGGAACGACTGCCAGAAGTTCTTGATGCTAACTGCCAGCCCTCCCCCGAGATCGCTGACCGATGCCAGGCCCGGTGCGCGCTTCCCGGCGGTGGAGAATAACCACGTGCTCTTCGGGTTGGTGCGCTTCACAATCGTGAAGCCGTCGGGATTCGGCTGGATCAGCTTGAAGTCATCCCAAATGGCGTTCTTGGCAAAGACGCCGCCGCCGTTGAAGGGTTGGCCTGTCTCCTGCGCAACGCTGCCGCTGCCCGGTTGTAGCGGCTCTGACCACAGGCCGCCATCGGCACCCGCAAAGCGTACCGTCCGATTCATGGGCTGGTCGCGCAGTGGAACATCGACCTGCAAACCCAGGCCGCGTACGAAGTCTTTCTCCTGGTCGCCATCGAACACAATCGTATGGACAATGCGTACCGAGGTCTGACCACTGTAAAAATATAGCCTCACCGTGAATGGAAGCCATTCGCGCTTCGACTGTGTGCCGCGGTGCATGCCTTCAATCCTGACTACCCCGCGTACTGGCCCAGTCTGCTCTACCGTGACATGCTTCACCTCGCTGAGGTATCTCTCGCGGCTCGGTGAATCCTCAGGATTGGTTGCCGGGCCATTCTGCAGCAAGCACACCAGCTGGCCGGCTCCGGCCACAGCCTTTCCGCCCACGCTCATCGAACCAAGGATGTTGGAGCCGGAGAGTGGGATCGTGCATTGCAGCGCACCGGTATCGATGGAGACCGTCTTGCCGTCATTCGTCACCTTCAGCAAGCCAGCGGCCGCGGACGTGCCAGTCGATAGTGTCACGGGACCAGTCAGCCCAGCGGGTGCCACCGTTGCAAAGCCACTCCACTTCAGGGAACCATCCGGCCAATAGGCAAGCGGCCAGCTCTGCAAGGGCAACTCCTTGCCCCCCGCACTCAGACTGAATCCCGCGCTGCGCGCAACCGTTCCCTGCGCCCACGGCACCCCCCAACTCACTCCGCCAGATAGCACAGGCGGATCTGCCGCCAGCCACTTCAGCGCAACCTTCTGTGGAGTGGTGGCCGGTCTGCGTGCCTGTGCCGCGGCCAACAGATTGTCCTCAGCCAGTGTGTTGACCGTCAGTGCGGCACCCGTGAGTGCGGCATCCATCAAAAATTCCCGGCGAGTTCTTTGCATCGCGGACATACTCCTTGCCAGACTGCATCGTTCGCTCCTGTCTGGTCTTGATCGCCCATTATCAGCTTCCCAAATGGAGTTGTGAAGCAGCGTACACCGCACTCCTTCCCCGCACTCCTTCGTGCCCCCCTGCAGCGCTTCCTGCAAAGATCGGCGTAACTCCTCAGGATTCCATACCTCTGCTCCAGTAGCAGTGGTAAGCTGGCGCTGTCCAAAATGCACTGTGGATCACGTTTTCAGAGTGCTTCTGGAGCAGGAGAAAATCGTATGTCGCACAAGAACACACAGACAGGGACGCCAATGACGCGTCGCCAGATGATTGCACAGACCGCAAAAGGTGCGGCCCTCGCATCGCTGCTTCCAGTCAATCCCGCGCAAACCATGCTTGCGCAGGCAACTGCCTCGCCTGTTGCGCACGCCGCTCTCCAGCCCGCACATCCAATCGCCCTGGCCACCGAAAAGCTCACGCTCTCCGTCGACCCCGTGAATTGTCGCTGGTCGGCCCAACTCAAGGGCACACCCATGCAGCTGAATCAGGTACATTTTCTTCCCGGAGACGACCCCTCAGGTTGGACGGTAACCACTTCGCTCAACCGCAACGACAGCAGCAACCTGGGTACATTCGAGACCGTAACCCTGCACGGTACCAAGCACGGACAGCTCGACTTTATCTATCAAATCTCCGCCAGCAAAACTGGCAACGACCTCCTCGTCAGCCTCGGACGAACCAACCGTACGGGCAAACCGGTCGACCTGCAGGAGATGGATTATTTCGTCTCCTCCGATGCGCGCATCGGTGGCACCACCGACAAGTGGACCAGCTTCGGCACGCACTCGCGCAATCGGGACTACTACGAGTTATTGCCGGTAGAGACCCTCATTACCCCCAAGTTATACGCCGTCAATCATGTGGTAAACGATCCATCCTCCGGCAATACGCTTTTGATGGGGCACGTCACCACGCACAAGGGGGCTTCGCGATTCGAGGTATCCGAGGGTTGGCAGGGCAACACCGTCGACAGGATGCAGGTCCGCGGATATTGCAGCTACAAAATCACCCTGCCTGCGGGCGCAAGCTTCGCCGGCGAAAAGCTCCTCCTCCTCTTCAGCAACGACGGGCTGCGCGCCTTGGAGCACCAGGCAGACCTCATCGCCATTGCTCACGACATACGCCTCAAACAGAGGCGCCCCATCAACCTCGACGATCGAGAGCTGGTCGCCAACAACTACAGCCGCTATCACGGATGGATGTCAGGCGGCAGCAATGCTCACGCCGAAAAGTTCTTTCAGGACCACGGCCTCAGCGACTTCTACTGGGGCATGGGTGGGCCAGGTGCGCAGGGAACCTTCGGCTTCTACGGCTCAGGCGGTGGAACCCAGGGCAGACCCTCCAGAATCAACTATCCCGCGGAGTGCTATCTCCCCGTGCGTACGCCCAAATACGACGGCGAACGCGTGATTGACTTCTCCAACCCCCTCGCCGTCAAGCTGGAACGAGAGCGTGCCTTGGCCTGGGCCTCCATCCATCCCGAGCAAACTGGTCGCGCCGAGATGGACTTCGCCGATTGGTGGGACAAGTGGCCCGGCCAGCACGATCCCTCCATGAGCGCGTTGGAGACCTATCACGCAGGTGGCTTGCCCTGGCGCGATGCCATCGACCAGATGGCCCCGCGTCGTGTCGTCCGCTCCAATATGCAGCCCATCGACCACTCCTACGGCATCGTCGATATCTGCCGCATCTCCGAGGACGCAGACCACGGATACGAGACCGGTGTCTCGCCGCTCACCCAGACCGAGTTCACCGGACTCTTCACCGAATCCGTCCTCGGTTCCTCAAACCGTGCCTTCTACAACGGTCGCGTCTTTTGGAACGATGGCGACGGATTCCATATCTACAAATTCAGCCTGTCGGATGGCCAGTTCTACTCCTACGGCCAGGCCAAGGTCACCGCGGTCTTTCACGCCTTCGCTGGCAGTACGCTCTTCATCTCAGAGGCCTTCGACGTTCCCTATCCCGATGACCGTATCGAGTTGATGAAACGAATCAGTCCCCCCACCATGGATGTGGCCTATCCCGTGGACCTCTTCACGCGCAAGCCTGCCCATGTCTGGAATATGCCCGTCGAGAGGCCGTTCGCCAAATGGAATATCGTTTCCGTCTTCAACTTCACCGGCAGACCGGGCCGAGACTCCTTCACCACCAAACTCGACGCAGCCAGGGATCTGCGCCTCGACCCAGACAAGGAGTACATCGTCTACGAATTCTGGTCGAAAAAATTCCTCGGCAGCTTCAAGGGCAGCTTCACCACACGTCCCCTGGCACCCTACGATTGCGATGTCTTCAGCATTGTCGAAAAGCAGCCCCATCCTGTGCTCCTTTCCACCAGCCGCCACATCCGCCAGATGGCCTTTGACCTGAAGGACCTGCACTACGACGTGCAGAGTAAATCGCTGCGCGGTCTCTCCCGCGCCGTCGCCGGTGATCCCTACCAGTTGCGCATCTACCTTCCCGACGGTTTCAGCGCAAAGTCGGTCCAACTCCCCAGCAACGTCCCACCAGCCACCCTGAAGACCGATGGTAGCCTGCTCACCGTGGACTTCACCACCTCAACCGGAAACGATGTGGATTGGCAGGTCAATTTCTAGCAGTTTGTTGGCTTCAAGTTTGCAATTGCAATACGACAACCTCGTCATCAACTATTGAAAGCAGCGCGTTGTACCGCGCAGAAATGAGAATCGAAATGTGGAAGAACTTCATCATCGCGATTGCTATGGTCACAGTTGTTGCAGGCTGCGCAGCACACGCGCAGACCAAAGCCAGTCCTATCCCCACCCTCGTGCAGCAGGATGGACGATACGCCCTCATGGTCGATGGCGCGCCCTATCTCATGCTTGGCATGCAGACCAACAACTCCAGCGATTGGCCGGCCACGCTCTCGCAGGTCTGGCCCGCGGCTGAAGCCCTGCACGCAAATACCGTCGAAACCCCCATCTACTGGGAGCAGTTCGAGCCCAAACCAGGCCAGTTCGACACATCCCAGATCGATACCGTCCTCGCCCAGGCACGTACCCACCACCTCCATCTTGTACTGCTCTGGTTCGGTACTTGGAAGAACGGTAGCCAGCATTACATGCCCGAATGGATGAAGCTTGAGCCCGAAAAATACTCCCACGTCGTCAACAAGAGTGGTGAGCCGGTCGACTCGCCCTCACCCTTCGCTCAGGCATCGCTCGACGCAGACATCCACGCATTCACCGCATTCATGAAGCATCTCAAGACCGCCGATCCCCAACACACCGTGCTCATGGTGCAGGTTGAAAACGAAACCGGCACCTGGGGAACCCTGCGGGATTACTCGCCAACTGCCGAAAAGCTCTTCGCCGCACCCGTCCCGGCAGAGGTCCTCAAGGCCATGAACGTCTCGCCAGGTTCGCGGTCCGCCAACTGGCAGGATGTCTTTGGCACCGAGGCCGAGGTCAACTTCCACGCATGGGCCATCGCTCACTATGTCGGACAGATCGCCGCCGCGGGTAAGGCCGTTTATCCACTCCCACTCTATGTCAACGCCGCATTGCGCGATCCCATTAAGCCCGGCGCGCCCGGCAGCTACGAGTCGGGTGGACCCACAGACAACGTGCTCAATATATGGAAGGCAGAGGCACCCGCCATCGACGTTCTCGCCCCCGATATCTACAACAACGACGCCACCGCCTATCTCAAGATTCTTGACCTCTATCATCGCCCAGACAACGCCCTCTTCGTCCCCGAAACCAGCAGCTCCGCTTCCACCGCGCGCTTCTTCTTCTCCGCGCTTGGCCGTCAGGCCATCGGCTACTCGCCCTTCGGCCTGGACTACACCCGTACTCCCGCGCCGCAGTCCGGCGCACAGGATAGCTTCCTGCAACCTACCGCGCAGAACTACATCCTTATTGCGCCCATGATGCGCGACATCGCCCGCCTCAACTTCGAAGGCAAGCTGCAAGCAGTGGCGGAAGTGCAGGACCAGCCCACCCAGACACTCCACTTCGGCGAATGGGATGCCGTCGTCACCTACGGCGCCGGTCGCGGTGCCGCCCCACGCCAGGGCACCGAGCCCACCGGCCGCGCCCTCGTCGCCCAACTCAAGGACAACCAGTTTCTGGTCGCCGGATTCAACGCCCACGTAGACTTCCGCCCAGCAGGCACAGAGCAGCAACGCAAGTCGCAACAGATCGTGAATGGTTCCGGACAGACTCCCTCAGCCAGGATCGACGGCAAATGGATACATCGCCAATTCCTCAAAGTCGAAGAAGGCACCTACGAAAATGGTGCCTTCAAATTCAAACGTATTCTCAATGGCGACCAGACGGACTACGGCCTCAACTTCTCGTCATCGCCCCTGGTGCTGCGCGTGTCGGTCGCAACTTACTAAGGCACAGCAGAACCTGAACACAGGCGGCAAAGGAGAACCACACGATGAGTCATGAACTTACGCGTAGAGACTTCCTGGGAGATGCGGCCCTGGTCGGCGTTGCATCCGCGATCGGTATTGAAAAGGCCCTCGCCGCACAGCCGAATGCCGCATCCGCACCTCCCCGCATGCGCCGCACCAGCTTCGACGATGGATGGACCTTCGCCTTGGGTGACATTCCCAATGCGCAATTGCCCCAGTCAACCGCCGGTGTCTGGGCTCCCGTAATCGTCCCCCACGATTGGAGCATCAACGGCCCCTTCAGCCAGACCGAGACCAGCGGCGCATCCGGTGCTTACCTGCCCACCGGCATCGGCTGGTACCGCAAGTCCTTTCAGCTTCCCCGAGCCGACGCAGGCCGACGTATCCTGCTGCAATTCGACGGAGTCTACCAGTGCAGCGATGTCTGGATCAACGGTCAGCATCTGGGTACGCGACCCTATGGATTCACCACCTTCTACTACGACCTCACACCTCACCTTCACTTCGGCACCGAATCCAATATCGTTGCCGTGCGAGTGGACAACTCGCATCAGCCCAATCTGCGCTGGTACTCAGGTTCGGGAATCAATCGCCACACCTGGCTCATCAACACCGGCCCCGTCTACATCCAGCAGTGGGGCACCGGGGTCGCCACTTCCCAGATCACTCCGCAGAATGCCACCGTCGAAGTCTCCACCCGCGTCCGTAACGATTCCGCGCAATCCGCATCCTGCACCCTCAGAACAGCGCTGCTCGACCAGAACGGTTCTGCCGTGCAGTCGGCAGAATCAGACGCAGAGATTCCAGCAGGCAGCGACCATCTCTTCGTGCAGCGCATCGCCGTTCCCCTGCCCAAACTCTGGTCGCACACTTCGCCCACTCTCTACTCCGCGCGCCAGGTGCTGCTACAGCATGGCGCCCAGGCAGACTCCGCATCCACGCCCTTCGGCATTCGCTCCGTCCAGTTCGACGCGGATAAAGGATTCCTGCTCAATGGTGAGCGCGTCAAACTCAACGGCGTCTGCCTCCACGACGACGGTGGTTCGGTAGGCACTGCAGTACCGCAGCGTATCTGGGAGAGGCGTTTCGCCCTGCTCAAACAGATGGGCTGCAACGCCATCCGTGCCAGCCATAATCCTCATACGCCCGAGTTCTTCGACCTGTGCGACAGCATGGGTTTCCTCGTTATGGCCGAGGCCTTCGACGAGTGGCGCGAGCCCAAACAGCCCGCCAATGGATATCACCTCTACTTCGACGAGTGGGCCGAACGGGATATGACCGATATGATCGCACGCGACCGTAACCATCCCTCCATCGTCATTTGGAGCGCTGGAAACGAGGTCCCCGATCAGGATGTCCCAAGAGGCGTCGAGACCTTGCGTGCCTTGAATAAAATCCTGCACACAAACGATCCAACGCGCCTGGTCACCGTCGCCTGCGACCAGATCGTCGCCGAACCCCGCGGTGCGTTGCCGGAGTTCCTCGCTGAACTCGACGTAGTCGGCTATAACTACGTGGGCCGATGGCGCGACCGCCGCGAAAAATTCTATAGCATCGATCGCCACGACTTCCCCCAGCGTCGATTCGTCGGCACCGAGAATGGCGCAATGCCCAGCTTCGTCCCCAGCTCAAATCCTGCTGCCAGCGAATTTCGTCCCTCCTCCAACCAGCGCATCGAGGTCGAACAACTGCAGCGTTTCACCCAGGTCTACGACTACGTCTGCGGAGACTTCATGTGGACCGGCATCGACTACCTCGGCGAGGCGCGATGGCCCTCCAAAGCCTCCCGCTCCGGCGTCATCGATACCTGCGGCTTTGCCAAAGATGGCTTCTTCTTCTACCAAAGCATCTGGACTAAAACACCCATGCTCCACCTATCGCCTCATTGGAACTGGGCCGGTAAGGAGGGGGATATTATTCCCGTCATCTGCTTCACCAACTGCGATACCGTCGAACTCTTCCTCAATGGCAAGAGTCTGGGCGTGCAAGGATACATGTTCCCGGAGATGGGCATGGAGGGCCGCTACTCCAACTATCCGCCCCGCGATAACGCGATCCAGACCACTGGCGACCTGCACCTCGCATGGTATGTGCCCTTTCAATCAGGTACCTTGCGCGCCGTCGGCACCAAGGATGGTCAGGTGGTGCAAACCGTCGAGCAAATCACCACGGGCCCTGCGGCAGCCATTCGACTCACAGCAGATAGAACAAGCATCAACACCCAATGGGACGACCTCGCCCATGTTGTCGTGGAAATCGTGGACAGCATGGGTCGCATCGTCCCCACCGCCGATAACGAAGTGGTCTTCGCCCTCAGAGGTCCAGGACGAATCCTCGGCCTCGACAACGGCCAGGCCGACAGCCATGAGAGCTACCAGGGCGACCGGCGCAAAGCCTTTGCGGGTCGCGCGCTCGCGCTCATCCAGTCCGCCGGGCAACCAGGAGAGTTGCGCCTCACCGCCTCTTCCCCATCCCTTACCACAGCCTCCGTCACCATCAGTACACAGCCGCTCTAAACTCTGGGTGCAGGATGTCGAGGTGCCCCATCCTTTCACAGCTTTATCGTGAAAGGGTGGGATGTACCACCAAAAATCGCGTACCTGGTTTCGCTTCTCGACAGCCGCTATCGCCCGCTTTGCTTCAATAGCTGGATCGCGTCTCTATACCTCAGCCCTGCCGCGACCGGTGCAAACTCACTCGCCTCCTCGCGGACGTTGAAGCTCAACGACTTCACCATCAGCGCCTTGCCGGCCAAATGCAGCGTTACACCCGTCAGTTCCCAGTCGTGCCCGCCAACATCGCTCTGTTCCAGCAGTACCGTTCCACCCTTGTTCAGCTTGCCCAGTATCCCGTATCCAATATCTACATCCGCAATAAAATGGCAATCCAGCCGCGCCAGTTGCTCCTGCATTGCATCAATCCACATCTCGCCCGCCACGCCGCGCAGCACCTCCGCCTCCAGGTTAGGCGGGCTGAACTTAGGATTCGGTACAAAGCTCATTCGTATGCACTGGCCCGCTCCGCACTCCGTCATCCCTTCAAACCGATAGAGGAATGCATCCGGCAATAACGCAAGCAACCCATCCACACGCTCCCTGTCCTTCTGCTCGCTCTTGTGGCGTCGCTCCTGTATCTCGGGATGCGCTGCCAGTGTGTCCAGACGATCCATCTCCGCCCGCTCCGCCACCGCGCTCAACGGCTTGCCGTCAATTTGGACTAAGCGCGCAACGTCGCCGTCCATCGTCTCTATCATCTCCTTGGTCGTATCGTGACGTTCATCGCGCCGACGTACCACATAGCGAAGCAGAGGATGACTCTTCTCCGTGTCCAGCCTGTGCTGCACCGCGCGACGAACCAGCGCTGCGGTATCCATCGGCGCAGACGGTAGACTCGGCGCAGATGGAAGGCTCTGCGCAGGCGCTGCCGACACCATCGCTAGCACCAGCAATGCGGTCAATCCAACGCCGCCAGCGTATCCATCCAGCGTCGGAGTAGCGCACAACCTCAGCATCCTGGACAACATCATTACCCTCGTACCACCTTCCCCTCCAGCATACGCAACATCTCGCTCTCCTACGTTTACACCCTGCCCGTCCATCCGATGCAAGCCAGCCACCCCCCGCTGCTCTGAGTCTTCAACGAAGCTGCTATCGTTTAATAAGCAGCCTATCCGCGTGCCGGATCGCTCGCTAAGGAGTTTTGATGTGGATTGTCCGTCTCGCACTTAGGAGACCCTACACCTTCGCTGTGCTCTCGCTGCTGCTCTTCATCCTCGGCCCGGTGGTGATCCTGCGTACCCCGGTCGATATCTTCCCCAGTATCGACATCCCGGTTGTCTCCGTCATCTGGAACTATGCAGGACTCTCCCCACAGCAGTTGAGCGACCGCATCACGGAGCAGTACGAGCGCAGTCTCACCACCACCGTCAACGACATCGAACATACCGAGTCGCAGACGCTCAACGGTGTCGCAGTCATCAAGGTGTACTTCCACCCCGGCGTCAATATCTCCCAGGCCATCGCCCAGATCACAGGCATCTCCCAGTCCGCGCTCAAGGCCTATCCCCCCGGTACACTGCCTCCTCTCATCATTCAATACAGCGCATCCAGCGTTCCCGTGCTGCAACTCGGGCTCTCCGGCAAAGGCCTCACAGAGCAGCAACTATACGACTTTGGCACCAATAATATCCGTACCCAGTTGGCCACCGTACAGGGTGCCGCAATCCCATATCCCTACGGTGGTAAACAACGCCAGATTCAGGTAGACATCGACACTCAGAAGCTGCAGTCCCATGGACTCTCCGCTTCCGACGTTGTCAACGCTGTCAGCGCGCAGAACGTCATCCTGCCCGGCGGCGATATGAAGATGGGACAGTTCGACTATCAGATCGAATCCAACAGCGCCGTCGATACCATGGACGCGCTCAATAACCTGCCCATTAAAACCGTCAACGGCGCTACCATCTACATCCACGACATCGGCAACGTGCGCGATGGTTTCCCGCCGCAAACCAACATCGTCCGTGTCGACGGCCAGCGCTCTTCCCTGCTCACCATCCTCAAAACCGGCAATGCCTCCACCCTCGACATTATCTCCAATGTGCTCAAAAGCCTTCCTCAGATCAAAACCCAACTTCCGCCCGCCCTGCAGATCAAGCCCATCGCAGATCAGTCCATCTTCGTTCGCTCCGCCATCACCGGAGTAGAGCGTGAGGCCGTCCTCGCAGGTTGCCTCACTGCTACCATGATCCTCATCTTCCTCGGTAGCTGGCGATCCACACTCATCATCGCCGTCTCCATCCCCCTCTCCATCATCAGCTCCTTGCTCCTGCTCGCCGCGCTCGGCGAAACCATCAACATCATGACCCTCGGTGGACTCGCACTGGCCGTAGGCATCCTGGTCGACGATGCCACCGTCACCATCGAAAATATCAACCGCTTCCTCGAACAGGGGTTGCCGGTCGAGTCCGCCATCCTCGACGGCGCAGCGCAGATCGCAGTCCCCGCCTTTGTCTCCACCCTCGCCATCTGCATCGTCTTTGTGCCCATGTTCTTTCTCAGCGGCGTCGCACGTTACCTCTTCGTCCCCCTCGCCGAAGCAGTTGTCTTCGCCATGCTTGCCTCCTACTTCCTCTCCAGAACCGTCGTCCCCACCATGGCAAAGTACCTGCTCAAGCAGCACCAGCACGATCGTGCGCTGCAATCCCGTTCCAGCCGCAATCCCTTCGTCCGCTTCCAGCTCGCCTTCGAAAATGCATTCGAGAGCCTGCGTACCTGGTACCACGGAGCTTTGCGTCTCTGCTTGCACTTTCGCGCCGGGTTTCTCCTCGCCATCGTCGCCTTCTGGATCATCTCCCTCTCCCTCTATCGTTGGCTCGGTCAGGACTTCTTCCCAACCGTCGACAGTGGGCAGTTCAAACTCCATGTCCGTACCCACACCGGCACACGCATCGAAGATACCGCCCGGCTCTGCGATCAGATCGAGGACGTCATCCGTCGACAGATTCCTCCCAGCGAACTCGGCACTATCCTCGATAACATCGGCCTCCCCTACTCCGGCCTCAATCTCTCCTACTCCAACTCCGCTCCCGTAGGCACCGGAGACGCCGACATCCTCGTCTCCCTGCAGAAAAATCACAGGCCCACCGCTCAGTACACCAACGCCCTGCGTGACAAGCTTAAGCAAGACTTTCCCGGTACCGAGTTCTACTACCTGCCCACCGACATGGTCAGCCAGATCCTCAACTTCGGCCTCCCCGCACAGATCGATGTGCAGGTGATGGGGTTGCATCTGGATCAGAACCGCGCTCTCGCCGCCCAGCTCATGCAGCAGATTGCGCGCATCCCCGGCACCACCGATCTGCGCATCCAGCAACCCTTCGACCTGCCTAAATGGACAGTCAATGTCGATCGCACCCGCGCCCAGCAGGTCGGTTTCAGCCAGCGAGATGTCGCCCAGGACCTCCTCACCAGCCTCAGCGGTAGCTTTCAAACCACTCCCAGCTTCTATCTCAATCCGCAGAACCATGTCAGCTACAACATCGCCGTACAGACTCCGCAGTATGAGGTCAAAGATCTACAGGACTTGCAGAACTTTCCCATCGCCACCAACGGATCCACTCAGCAGCCACAGATCCTCGGCAACCTCGCATCGCTTACCAGAGGCGTCGAACCCGGAACCTTGAGCCACTATGACGCACAGCCCATCATCGATATCTATGGTTCGGTCGAGGGCACAGACCTGGCCAGCGTCGCGCGCAGCATCGAGCAAACCATCGATCGCACCAGACCCAATCTTCCCACTGGCTCCCAGATCATCCTGCGTGGTCAGATCGAAACCATGCAGACCTCCTTCCAGGGTCTCGCCTACGGCCTGCTCTTCTCCATCGTCCTGGTCTATGCGCTCATCGTCGTCAACTTCCAAAGCTGGCTCGATCCGTTCATCATCATCGCCGCCCTGCCCGGAGCCCTAGCAGGCATTATCTGGATGCTCTTCCTTACCGGCACCCACATCAGTGTTCCCGCGCTCACTGGCGCCATCATGTGCATGGGTGTCGCCACCGCCAACTCCATCCTCGTAGTCAGCTTCGCCAAGGAGCAGATGGAACTGGGCATGAACGCCACCGACGCAGCTCTTAGCGCGGGCTTCACCCGTTTCCGCCCCGTCATTATGACTGCTCTCGCTATGATCATCGGCATGGTGCCCATGGCGCTCGGCCTAGGCGATGGAGGCGAGCAGAATGCGCCTCTCGGCCGCGCCGTCATCGGTGGCCTCCTTCTGGCCACCTTCGGCACACTCACCTTCGTCCCAGCTTTCTTCTCCCTTATGCATCGCCATCCGCCCGCCGTCAACGCGCAGCAGCTCAATCAGGTGCAGCCATGACACACGCGATGCAGCCCGTACCCGCAGTACCAGCGCCCTCCACGCGCACGGAGACACAACTATGAATGTCGAAGATCACAATTCGTCAGCCACCAACAGCGAACCAGCCGATTCGCCTGAAGTCTCCCGCGGATGTCTCCTCTCGCTGCTGGTCGTTGTGCTCATCGTAGCCGCCGCTGCGGCGGTCACCGGTATCGAGCGGCGCGCCCATGCCAATTCTGAACTCGTCACCTATACCGATGCCAATGCAGCGCCTCCGGTCTCTCTGGCGCTTCCCGTCTACCAGAAGGATGCAACACAGATCGTGCTTCCCGGCAATATGCAGGCCTTCACCCTGGCACCCATCTACGCGCGCACCACCGGCTACGTCAAATCCTGGTCGCACGACATCGGCTCGCGCGTCCACAAGGGAGATCTGCTCGCCGTCATCGAAACCCCAGAACTCGACCAGCAGCTTGCCCAGGCCAAAGCAGACCTCGCCACCGCTCAGAGCAATGCCGCCCTGGCTAAAATCACCGCCGCCCGATACCAGAGCCTCGTCGCACAGAACGCCGTCTCCCAGCAGGACACAGACAATGCACTCGCCCAGTTGCAGACAACCAACACCCAGGTCAACTCCGCCCAGGCCAACGTGCATCGCATCGAACAGTTGCAGTCCTTCGAACGCATCGAAGCGCCCTTCGATGGTGTCATCACCGCGCGCAATCTCGATATAGGTCAACTCGTCACGCCAGCCGGCAGCACCACCACGCCCGGGGCTGGCACCGTCGCCACTAGTAAGCAGGTCTTCGATATCTCCGCCATCCAGACCCTGCGAGTCTTCATCAATGTGCCACAGGTCTACGCGCCCGATGCTAAAAACGGCGTCGCGGCCACCCTCACCCTGCCCCAGTATCCCGGCCGCACCTTCCATGGCAAGCTCGTCCGTTCCGCCAGCGCCGTCGACCCGGCAACGCGAACCATGCTCGCCGAGGTCGACGTGGACAACAGCGCCGGACAGCTTCTCCCCGGTAGCTATACCGAGGTCCACCTCAACGTCTCCACCGCCGTGCCAACGCTCCTTGTTCCCGTCAGCGCGCTCATCCTTCAGGCCGACGGACTCCATGTCGCCACCGTCGACGCCTCCCACCACGCGCACATCGTCCGCGTCACTCCAGGTCGAGACTCTGGTTCCACCATCGAAATCCTCGGCGGCCTCACGCTCGGCCAGCCCGTCATCGCCAACCCGCCCGACTCGCTCACCGACGGTGAACTGGTGCGCGTCGTGTCCCCCGATGCGGAGTCCAAACCGTGAAGCTCCATCGCTCAATTTCGACGCTTGCCCCGCTCGCCCTCACCGTCTGCACGCTCGCGATGTCTGGATGCAACCCCGTCGGCCCAAACTATAAGGCCCCACCAGTCCCTGCGCCACCCTCCTTCTCCAATCCCGATCCGGGGCACACCGAGGATTGGCTTGCAGCACAGCCCGCAGATACCACCGATCGCGGCGCTTGGTGGGCCGTCTATCAAGATCCCCACCTCAATACCCTCGAACAGCACTGCGCCACCGCAAACCAGACGATCGCAGCAGCCCTCCAGGCCTACCAGCAGGCACACGACCTCGTCCGCGAAACCCATGCCTCGCTCTATCCCACCGTCGCCCTCGGTGGCTCCGCCTCACGCAATCGCATCTCAGCCAACACGCCACTCAAATCTCCCGGTAGCGAACAGAGTTACTGGGAGTTCCTCATCCCCCTCAATATCTCCTGGGAGCCGGACCTCTGGGGTGCAGTCCGCCGCCAGATCGAGTCCGCCTCCGCCAGCGCGCAAGCCTCCGCCGCAGACCTCGCCAACACCCGTCTCAGTCTGCAAGGCATGCTCGCCGTCACCTACTTCCAGTTGCGCGGAATCGATCTGCAATCCCAGTTGTTGCGCTCCACCATCGATGCCTACAACCAGACCCTCAACCTCGCTCAGGTCCGTCTCAACGGCGGCCTCAGCACACAGAGCGATGTCGCAGAGGCACAGGCCCAACTCGAACAGGCCCGTGCGCAGCTCATCGACCTCGGCGTACAGCGCGCGCAATTCGAACACGCCATCGCTGTCCTCGTCGGCGAAGCTGCAACCAGCTTCCACCTCATCGAACAGCCGCTCACTGGCGATCCGCCCAACATCCCAACAGGCGTTCCCTCCCAACTGCTGCAGCGCCGTCCAGACATCGCCGCCGCGGAGCGCCGAGTCGCCGCCGCCAATGCCCTCATCGGAGTCACCCAGGCCGCCTTCTATCCCAACATCACGCTGGGTGCCCAGGGCGGTACGGAGTCCGCCCTAATCAGCCGCATCTTCAGCTCCAGCAGCGCCGAGTGGAGCGCAGGCCCTTCCGCCAGCCAGCTGCTCTTCGACGCAGGCCGCCGCCGTGCTCAGGTCGACTACGCAATCGCCCAAAGAGAGCAGGCCACCGCCCTCTATCGCGATCAGGTCTTGTCCGCCTTCCGCGACGTCGAAGACCAGCTCTCCGCACTCCGCGTGCTCCAGCAGGAGGCCGCCGTCCAGCAACGAGCCGTCGATGCCGCATCCCGTAGTACCCAGCTCTCCACATTGCGCTATAAACAGGGTCTCGCCACCTATCTCGAAGTACTCACTAACCAGACCATCCAGCTAAACGACGAACGAGCAGCGGCAGCACTCGTCGCCCGCCGCATCGTCGCCAGCGCACAGCTCCAGATGGCCCTCGGCGGTGGCTGGTCCACCTCCCAACTCCCTATCAATTAAGCGCCGGATGCCCACGTCTCGCTTCTGAGAACCTGGGTTTTCTGTCGTTGTCTGTTTTGCTCGTCATTCTGGCACAGAATCGGGGTCCCCGGCCAACTTGTTCGCTGGGGTAATCGCGCGATGGCCGGAGTGCAGGCGCAGCCAGAATCTCCGTATTTATCTCCGTCGCTGCCCTTGTCATTCTGAGCGCAGCGAAGAATCCCTGTATTTGCCTCCGTCGTTGTCCTTTCCTTTGCCTTTCCGCAGCCAACTCTCCGCCCGTCCGGAAGGGCACCCGTTTACGGGTGCCATAAAAGCCCGGGTCGAAGACCCGCACCGCCCTGCCGATGGCCGGAGTGCAGGCGCAGCCAGAATCTCCGTCGTTGTCCTTTCGTTTGTCGTTCCCTGTTCCCTGTTCCCTGACCCCTGTTTTCTCTGTCAAGGGGCTCGACACCCTAAAATCCCCCTAACCTCCTCCATCCATTCCACTTAATAGTTCAAAATACTTGGCATAGGAGTTATGCTCCAACTGGTAGAATTAAGGTAGTAGAGAAATGAAAAGAAGCCCGGCACACAGCCGGGCCATTGCATTTAAGCCTCAAAAACCGCGAAAGGATCGACCCGGATGCATATACCACCCCCCCATATGCCGTATACCCCCGGTATATATACATTTCTCTATGTTTTGAATACTTTGAGAAAAATAGGGGGAGGGGTGGTACGGCGGATCGACATGCATGCAAGGGTCTTGGAACCTCTACCCTTTGCCGAGCATTCGCGTGGCAAACGCCTGCCACGCCGGAGTGAACGCAATCGGCACCCGCGTCAGATGCACAACGACCAAAAACAGCGAGGCAAACAGTGTGCTCTTCAGAATCTTGCGTTGCGTCGCAAGGTCGAACAGCATTATCGCAAGCAGAAATCCGAATGGGATCAGGTCCTGCGCCCTGGGATTGTTCTGCAGGAACGCCACCGGCCAGCGGCCAACCGCCGCGTCGATCAGGCCGATAGTGGCAATCAGGATCAGCCGCTTGTGCGCTTCCCGATGCCTCCGCAAGCGATATGCGAAGAAGGCCAGCACGGTGAAGATCAAAATGGCGCTCAGTGGGATCACGTAAAACGTCTTGGCGTCCAGTCCATTCACCGTGACGCCACGCCGCAACGCATCGGTTGCCGCGATTGGGCCGATGATCGCCATCGCCGTTGCCAGGCCAAAGCCGAAGAGGCCAAAGGTCATGTGCCATTTCACTTTGCGAGCGGAGATCAGCGCGACCTGCACCAACAGGACAACCATCCACAGCGTCATCAGAGCGCCGTGGATGTGGATCAGGCGGTTGGGCAGCGGAGCGCGAACCATTCCCGCAAGAAAGTAGGTCCTGGCAAAGCCGTACAGCACCGTTGCCCACAGCAATACGATCATGGTGGAAAAGAAAACCCGCTCTGAAAGTGGATGTACTCGAACCCGAGTCATGGACTGTTGTGGGATCGCGCTTGTTGCCACAATGGCCTCCTATTTGCGTTCAATGGGGCCCGAGCAAAACAAGATAAGCTGTTCCAGCAGTATGCCTCAGAATCGCTAAAAGGAGCTAGAAATTTCTGCAATGGATAACGTGCAAGCTGTTCACCGCAGGCTGCATAACATACCGATGGCTTACTCCGCCGCAATCGCCAGCAGGCCATGTTCCGGCGTTTATCTCAAGGCTTGCTGGTAGGCCGAACGCGCTCCCAGACCTACGTCGCCCATGCCACGCAAGTGCGCTATGGTCTGACGGACAATAGGCAATGCAGAATCGGCCTGCTCTTTTGTGACGGTGTCCTTGGCTGGATCGAAGCCCTTCGGAATGAAGGGACCCAACTGAAGATAGTCGTCCAGCGCCTGTTGCTGTATTGCTTCGTACAGGTCCTGCTCCTTATAGGCCACAGCGTACTTTTCCGCCGTCGAGTAATCCATGTAACTCAGCACACCGGTGGATGCCGCCGTTCGCCAGGCCGCATCTTGCAGTGGCCCTTCAGAAAATCTGAGCGAAGCCCCTGTAAGGTCTCCTGGTTTGCCCTGCTGGCGAGCTTCGAGGTAGTTGAGGATCACAATCATTCCCTTCAACTCGCTCTCGATCCCATGTCCCGCGGCGTCGATCTTGTTGCGGTTGTCCGCCAACTCGCGGCGAATCGTCGCTTCCGCCTCGATGCGCTGATTCCGGTGGGCCAGAGCTTCCACGCTGGCCTCCAGTCCCAGCGCGATCAGCAAGCCGATTGTGATGGTGAGTAGATGAACGAGAAAGTCGCGCATTCCAGAAATCGCGTGTCCGGGTGGATGAACGTCCAACATCACCGAGCTCCAAGATTTTGTCGATGGTTAATGATGCAGATAGTTCTACCGCTTAACCAGAATCCGTACAAGGATTTCCTGCACGGTTCGGAACTAAGTCTCTGCGGCAGCCTGTCTCGTCTGGCTACTCCGCAGCCGCAATCGCCGCCACGATCTTGTCCATCGCGTCGCGGTCGGCGCTGTCGCCGGGCAGATGGTTTTCCTCCAGGATGGAGAAGATCACCGTCTGGCCACTGGCGCAGTCCAGATAGCCGCTCAGCGCGCGCCCCTCGCTGTGCGTTCCCGTCTTGGCGAAGACGTGGCCCTTCAGTGGAGCTTTGGTAAACCGGTCCGCCAGCGTCCCATCCACGCCGCCGATCGGCAAGCTTGCCTTCCAGTCCGCGAACCACGGCTGCGGCTGGCCTGTTTTAGGGTCGTGCGCCGCAAACGACAGCAGCTTCGCAATGGCGCACGGAGTGACGAGATCGTAACTGCTGAGACCGGAGCCGTCATAGAAAACGAAGTCGTTCTTATCAATCCCCGCGTTGAGGAGGAACTGGCGAACCACACGAACACCTTGCGCCCGATCGCCTCTGCCTGTGATCGCCAATCCGAGTTGCTGCAGCAGCAGCTCCGCGTGCAAGTTCAGACTCTCTTTATTGGTTACAACAACGTCTTCTTTCAGGGGTGCAGATACATGTTTTGCAAACGCACGGCTCACATAATGCACGTCGCAGGGTTGCCCACCACCGCAGGAGATGCCATTCAACGGCGGAAACACCCGGCTCTCTGGCACCGCTGTGAGGTCGGCAATCGGCTCATGCGCCGAAGTCGCAAAATCTACCATCGGTACGCGAGGGCTATAGACGAGTGCATGGGATGTCTCTGCAGTGCCCGTCACCGGAATCCCTCGGTCAATCAGCATCTGTTTGAATGCCATTGCGGCATACTCTGCCGGATCTTCGATGGCGATCTCTTCCACATCCGCTTGCGCTCCTTCGGCGATGTAGCCGTACACATGCAGCACATGCGATCCAGGAGTTCTCTCTATTTGGATAGACGTCGGCTTCTTGACCGCCGAACAGTAGACGTTACTCTCTACGGTATAGTAGGGCACTGCCTGATCCAGCTTTACCAAAGCAGGGAAGCTGCCAACCATTCTAGATACAGCCTCATATCCTTCTGCTGGAGATGGATAGATGGTCAGCTTCATCTCGTTGTCCGCGACGGACAAACCGCTCACAGGAGCCGCGTATCCCCAGACGGCATCGTCCATCGTCCAGCCCGAGGGATACGGTTCTCGGTCAAAGTGAAAATCTTCTCCCCATATGCCACCCTCCACTCGCTTTACGCCGAAGGCTTTTACCTGGTCTGCCATATCCTCCAGATAACGCAGCGGATCGTTCGCCGGAAGCACATGATTTGGCCGCGATGTTGGTGGAACGTAAGGCAGATCGCGTCCCGAAAGGTTCGCATCGCCAACTCCATTCAACGTAAGATTCCCGCGCAGCGTTCCATCCTCCAGAAACAGCCCCGTTCCAGTCACGGTGGTTACAAACACATGGCTTGGAGGCAACAGCGCCATCGTCGCTGCCGTAGTAAACAGCTTGGCATTGCTGTCGGGCCGGAAGAGCTGGCCCTCGTTCAGCGCGTAGATCGGCTTGCCGTCCAGCGTGGTTACCACGATGCCCCAGTGTGCGCGCGCCACTGCCGGATCGGCGAGGAGCGCGGCAATCTGCTGATCGAGCGGCAGTGTCTTTGCAGGGCCAGTCGACATCTGGCCCAACGCCACAGCGTACGCCGCAGCCATCGCCGTTACGCAAACCGCCGTCCGAATTGTGCTGTATATCCGCTGCATCCTGCGCGCAGTCTAGCACCTTGCGCGGGCGGACTGATAGACTTGATGGGTTGTGCCGCAGACCAACGCGCCATCCTCTATTACACGGCGCTAGACTTTGCAGCAAGTTCAGCCCGACAGCAGCACCAGCTCGAGCACAAAGGAAACAGACACAGTGGATCAACAGACCAGGGCAGCCCTCAAGCAAGACAAATTTGTCAGCACCACAACCCACGGCCTGGAATGGGCTCGCGAGAACCGCCAGTCGGTGATCGTCAACGGCGGGATTCTGCTTGCCGTGGTGCTGATCGCCATCGTCAGCGTGGTGATCTATAACAGCCGCTCGGAGGCTGCATCCGTTGCCTTCGGCGCGGCCATGCAGGCCTACCAGACGCCGCTTGCGCAGCCCGGCCAGGCCGTACCGCCGGGCGTGGATACCTATCCCTCCATTGCGGAACGCGCCAAGGCCGCCAACGCGCTCTTTATGGCCGTCGCCAACAAGTACGGCATGACGCCTGACGGTCACAACGCGCTCTACTTTGCCGGCCTCACCTATGTGGAGGCGGGACAGAGCCAGCAGGCCGAAGATACCCTGAAGAAGGTGGCAGGAAGCTGGGACAGCAATCTCGCCGCTTTAGGCAAATTCGCCCTGGCGCAGCTCTACCGCAATACAGGGCGCGATCCCCTGGCCATCGACCTCTACAACCAGCTCAGCGCCAAATCAGCGAGTACGGTTCCCTCTGGATTGGCGCAGCTTCAACTGGCCGATTTGTACCAGTCCGAGGGCAAGACGGACGATGCGCGGAAGATATACGCCAGCCTGAAGGATAAGGACCCAAAGGGTGTGGCCGGTTTGACTGCGGCAGGAAGACTGAATCCCGCTGCAGCCCCGGTAGCGCCGCCGCAGTAGCTGAAACTAGGGGCTTCCCACATCTCAAAATCGGGTAGTGGGCACCAGGCAGCTTATTTTCTGGTTGCAGCAAGACGCTTCTGGGTGTCGAGAAAGCGGCGCATGCGATCCAGTGCGCGCGCCTTGCCGAAAACGATGAGGCTCTCCAGCAGCGGCGGACTTGCCGTCTTTCCGGTGAGGATAGCGCGCAGCAGCATGAAGTTGTCTTTGACGGCCCACTGCTTATCGATGCCGAGCTTCTTCAGCGCGGACTCCAGCTCATCGTGGTTGAAGGGAGTTGCTTCCAGTACGGCGAGCTGCTCTACGGCAAACGCCAGCGTCTCTTCCAGGGTGTGAGACTTGGGAACAAAGGCCTCGGGCGCGGGCATCACATCGTCCTTGAAGAAGAAGTCGGTCATCTCGCCAAACTGAGCCAGCGTCTCAATGCGCGTCTGCACCAGCGGCGCAATGCGGCGTAGATAGTCGTCGGAGAAGACGGTGGCGCGCAGTGCCTGGAAGAAATCTTCGGGCGGGAGCGCGCGGAGATACTCGCCATTGAGCCACTTCAGTTTGGTCAAGTCGAAGACTGGTCCGCCCAGCGAGATGCGCTTGAAGTCGAACTTCTCCAGCATCTCGGGCAACGAGAAGATGTCGCCCTGCTTGATGTTGATTCCCTTGGAGACGATCTCCTCTTCGGTGGGCTGCGCCATGCCGCCGCCCATCAGGCCAAGGAAGTTGAGCATGGCCTGAGGCAGGAATCCGCTCTCGCGGTAGTAGATGAGCGAGACAGGATTCTTGCGCTTGGAAATTTTGCTTTTGTCGACGTTCCTCAGCAGCGGCATATGCCAGAAGCGCGGCAGTTCCCAGCCGAAGGCTTTGTAGAGCAGGACGTGCTTGGGTGTCGAGGAGATCCACTCCTCGGCGCGGATGACGTCTGTGATCTGCATCAGGTGGTCGTCCACGACATTAGCCAGGTGATAGGTAGGAAAGCCGTCAGACTTGAGCAGAACCTGGTCGTCCACGTTGTTGTGGGAGAAGGTGATGGCACCGCGCAGTTCGTCGCGGAAGGCGGTTTCGCCCTCCACCGGAACGTAGAGGCGGACGACAGACGGGCGTCCCTCGGCCTCATAGGCCGCGATCTGCTTCTCGGTGAGCTCACGGTGGGCCCCGTTGTAACGCGGCGGCAGCTTGGCGGCAATCTGCGACTTGCGCATTGCGTCCAACTCTTCGGCGGTCTCGAAGCTGCGGTATGCATGGCCTGACTGAAGCAGCAGATCGACGTGGGAGCGATATATCTCGGTGCGTTCGGACTGGCGATAGGGTCCATACGGGCCGCCAACGTCGGGGCCCTCGTCCCACGCCAGGCCCAGCCAGCGCAGCGCGTCAAAGATCATCTGCTCAGAGTCTGAGACGAAGCGTGCGCGGTCGGTATCTTCGATGCGCAGTACGAACTTGCCGCCACGCTGGCGGGCATAAAGGAAGTTGAGCAGGCCAATATAGGCCGTGCCAACGTGCGGGTCGCCGGTGGGCGAAGGGGCAATGCGAACGCGAATGGGCTTATGGGAATCGATTTCGGACATGATTGTGTGCCGAGTTCGATGGTATCAGGCGGCAGGCGATCTTATGCGCTGCGTGGGTGTCCGACGCTGCACATATGGGTAGGAGGACAGGCCGGTTATTGCAGGAACTTTGCGCCCGGCGGTGGAAAGTTCTTCTCAGCGTCATCCAACACCAGCACCCAGTCGTTTCCGGGACCGCTGGTGGGCGGTGTGAACTCTCGGCTGATATCGCCGCGATGCACATCGGATTCCCGGTCACCGGCCTCGATACGCGGGAATTGACCGATGAGTGTTGCGCCGCCGGTTCTGGGATCGTACCACCATGCCTTATATGCCTTGCCGGTGAGGGTGTCGAATATTTTGTCGCGCAGCCGGACTCGCACCGGTCTTCCGGTTGCAATATAAACGAAGGCATAACTGCCATCGGAAGCGCGTGTGGCCTGGATTCTATCGATGGTGCTGCCTGGATCGCTGACGATCATCCATTGATCGGGAATCCTGTTGAGCATGGGCCGCGATTCAATGAGCGCGCGCAGGTACTGTATCTGAGAGCCTGCTGGCCTATTCAAACCATCCTGTAGAGTGACCGCAGGCATGCCATACGCGGAGCCTGCGCGAGCTGGAACGCCGGGGGACGGATCCTGATAATTCCACACACCCTGACTGCCATATGCATATCCTGCAGCACCGGCGAAGACGCTACAGTAAGCCACGCGGCGCACATCCTGGGCCTGGATGATGGGCACACCGGGTTTATACGTAATCAGATCGTCGACAATACCCTCGTAGGTCGACTCGCCTTCGACCACAGGCTTGACGGGCGTCTTGTCCCAGTCTTGCGCGACGAGCTCATACGACCGGTTGAGCACGATATGGCGCGACTGCACCATGTTGAAGTCCAGCCAGGCATCGTTCTGAAACCATCGGCTGGAGCTTTGGATCCCTGTGGGATGGTAGGTCTTGAGATGCGTGCCTCCATCGCCCGCGGTGATGCCGCCCGCAAGTGCTCTCCAGATTTCCTCGGTGCCCACGGGATACCAGTCGCCTCCCAGCACAAAGATCACTCGCTTGTCGCGATATCGCGTTCCCAGAAATTTGCCGTAATTGAAGGCGCTGGTGGTATCCAACACGGATGTCTTCTCGTTGACATACTCCTTGCCCCAAATGGGCACCAGGGCAACATACATTCCAAGCGTATTGGCCTTATCGACAGCGTAATCGACGTGTTTAAAATACTCGGGATTCGGTACGGCCTTGCTGTCTTTGATAAACACCGAGGCACCATAAGGGTTGGTTCGATCTAGACCGCCATAGTGGGCCACGATGGCCTGAATGACAGTAATTTTTTTTGCCGCGCGATCTTTCATGTAGAGGTCGATATTCTCGCGGGTCATGTGGAACAGACCCCACGACGTGTCGGCCAGGTAGAAGAATGGTTTGCCATCCTGGGTGACGAGGAAGCGGTGGTTGTCGGAGACGCGGATGGGCTGCGGCGCCTGCGCAAATACCGGAAGCAGGCTGGTTGCAGCGATCAGGATGCCTGCTGTAAGCAGGCCCATTCGATTGGTCTTCATACGCTTCGTCCTCAGGGTACTATCCGGCCTATTTCAGCCCGCCGGCGGCGCTAGACATCGCGCGCAGAGGGCCGAACCATACCGCCGCATCTTATAGGGGCGTATGGATGGAACGCAACGACGGAAACGACGCTTTTGTGCCGCGTATGGCAGTTCACCCAAGAAGGCATGAAACAGCGAGGAGAAGGAATTCGCGCTAGTTCTACAACTCCATGGCGAACTGGTGGATGGGGGTGTAGGTAGGGTGGGTGGGCTCGGTGGCGAGGGCGAGAATGAGGCGCTCCAACACAAGCAGTTTGTTGGCGGGGGAGCTACGCAGTTCGAGGTCGGCCTTGGCGACCAGGCGGAGTGCGCGTGTGAGTTCACGGCGAGATTTATAGCGGCGAGCCTGGCGGATGAGGTCTTCGGCTGCAAAGGGTGGCATGCGGAATCCCTGCCACAGGACAGCCCAGATGGCGCGCGAATCGCGCACGTTTTTTTCCAGAATGATGAGCATCTGGCGGAAGGTGCGGGCCAGCATGTAGAGGTGTCCGATGGCCGCGTCTTCGCCGCCGTCGGATGCGTTGAGCAGGCCGTGCAGAAGAAGTAACGCGCGGGTGCGATCTTTCTGCGAGATAGCGTCGGTCAGTTCGTATAGCGATCGCTGCTTGGCCGCCAGCACCATGGTTTCGACGTCGCCGAGGCTGACATGTGGCTCGCGGCCAGAGACGTAGAGGCAGAGCTTTTCCATTTCGCTGGCGACCAACATCATGTCCGCGCCCAGCGCATCGACCAGTTCGCGGGCTGCGTCAGGATCGAAGCGGATGCCGCGCGACTCGGCCTCCAGCGTAACCCAGCGGACGGCATCGGACTCCGCCACACGCGCCAGCTCCACCATGCCACACCATTCGCCCAGCGTTTCGCGGATGCGGTCGTAGCGTTCCTTATCCTGATAGTCCATCTTGCGCAGATCCGTGGGGATGCGCAGGTGATCGGCCACGAACAGCAGGACAGCTTGCGGATTGGGGCTGCGGAAGTAGGCATCGATGGCTGCAAACTCCGCCTTCCTGGTGCCACGGCCATAAAGCAGTTTGAGGTTGCGCACGAAGAGGACCTGGAAGGGAGCCATCAGGGATGGTGTCTGTGCGCAATCGAGGACTTCGAAGATGGGCGTATCGGCGAGGTCGAAGTCGTGCAGCGAGAAGTCGCGTGCCTCGGGCGGTGCCAGCGCGGCCAGCACTCCCTGGCGGCAGCGGTGGTAGAGGAAGGCCTCGTCGCCGAGAAGGATGTAGCCGGGACGCAGTGTCGCAGTCGCTGCGATCTCCGCGAGAAAGCGGTCGGAGGAGGCGAAGGACTTGAGCGCGGGCGCAGGCATCAGAAGGACTCCAGCATATCGTCGACTACGGCATGAGCAAAGCTGTGGGCGAGGCGGTTTACAGCGGCGGGATCCTCACGCAGGAAGCCATTGAGGTCCTGCGTGGACTGGTACTGTTCGCGGTAGGCAAGTGCGTCATTCTGGTACAGAACGTGGCCATCCCGCGCGGTAAGAATAACTTTAACGGTGATGGTGACCAGGTAGCTGGAGGTCTCGCCACTTGTGGAATCGTAGGTAAGCGGGACAGTGGTTTGGGTGAGAATTGTGCCGCTGAGGACTGCGTCTGCGTCACTGCCCCCGCTGGCAAGAACGCGGTAGCGGGTGCGCGTGTCCAATTCTCGGACGACAGCCTGGGTGAGCGCCATCTCCGTGTGATAGGCCTGCGAGCGGGTGGCGAAGACGGGTACGGATATGCTGCGCACGTTGCCGGGAATATGCGTGGCTGAGCCGGCGATATGATAGCCGCAACCGGTTAGCAGAAACGCAAGAGTCAGCAGGGCCAGACAGAAAAGACGGTGCGCCGCACTTGGAGACAGGATGCGCATTCGAGGTGCTTCTATTGTCGCACTGAGAGATGGGATTTTAGTGGGCTGTCTTAGTAGTGTGCCCACTTACTCAATGTATAGCCTGCGATTCCGGGTAAACAGAAGAGGCGACCCTTGGGCCACCTCATGATTACTGGGAGGAAAAGGAACCTAAGCGGGGCTCGGACGTCCTTCGCCAAAGCCTGGCTTGCGGCCTCCTTCTGGCTTGATGACTTTCTGACCTTCGCTTGGGCCTGACTCGGCAAAGGCTAGGGGCGACTTGAAGGGTGGCAACTCCTGGCCTGCGATGATGAGGTCGATCTCGGCCCTATCAAGCGTCTCGCGTTCCAGCAGTGCAGCCGCCATGCGGTGCATGATGTCGGCGTTCTCCTCGAGAATCTTATAGGCCGAGCGATAGCCCTCGTCGACGAAGGCGCGTACAGCGACATCGATCTGCTTGGCGGTATCGTCGGAGTAGTCGCGCGACTGGGCGATGTCACGGCCGAGGAAGACCTCCTGCTCCTTCTTGCCGTATGTGAGCGGACCCAGGTCGCTCATGCCGTACTCGCAGACCATCTTGCGGGCAAGTTCCGTGGCCCGTACGATGTCGTTGCCGGCTCCGGTGGTCTTGCGGTGCATGAAGATCTCTTCGGCGCAGCGGCCTCCCATCAGAATGGCTAGCTGGGTGTCGAGATAATCCTTGGTGACAGTGTGCTTGTCTTCTTCGGGTAAGTGCATGGTGACGCCCAGCGCCATACCGCGCGGTATGATCGTGACCTTGTGCAGCGGGTCAGAATGGTTTCTCTTGGCCGCGACCAGGACGTGGCCAGCCTCGTGGTAGGCAGTATCCTTCTTGTCGTCGTCGGATAACAGCATGGATTTACGTTCGGCGCCCATCAGGACCTTGTCCTTGGCCACCTCGAAATCGAACATATGAACAGACTTGCGGTTGTATCGGGCAGCCGTTAGGGCGGCCTCGTTGACCATATTGGCGAGGTCGGCACCAGAGAATCCCGGAGTACCTCGGGCAAGGATATTGAGGTTAACATCCTCGGCCATGGGAACCTTCTTGCAGTGGACAACAAGAACCTCTTCGCGGCCGCGGATGTCGGGGCGATCGACCACAACGCGACGATCAAAGCGGCCTGGGCGGAGAAGCGCCGGATCGAGAACGTCTGGGCGGTTGGTGGCGGCGATGAGAATGACACCATCGTTGGACTCGAAGCCGTCCATCTCTACCAGGAGTTGATTGAGGGTCTGTTCGCGCTCATCATGTCCGCCGCCAAGTCCCGCACCACGGTGACGGCCTACGGCGTCAATCTCGTCGATAAATATGATGCAGGGTGCGTTCTTTTTGCCCTGCTCGAAGAGGTCTCGAACGCGGCTTGCACCGACGCCGACGAACATCTCGACGAAGTCGGAGCCGGAGATACTGAAGAACGGGACATTGGCCTCGCCGGCGACTGCACGGGCAAGCAGTGTCTTGCCGGTTCCCGGAGGTCCGACCAGAAGGACGCCCTTGGGAATGCGGCCGCCCAAGCGCTGGAACTTCTGCGCCTCGCGCAGGAACTCGATGATCTCTTTCAGCTCTTCCTTGGCCTCATCGACGCCGGCGACATCTTTGAAAGTAATCTTCTTCTGCTGCATCGAGAGCAGGCGTGCGCGAGATTTGCCGAAGCTCATGGCTTTATTGCCGCCGGACTGCATCTGGCGCAGAAAGAAAAACCACAAGCCTATCAGCAGAATGAAGGGTGCGATGTTGATGAGTGCGGAGACCCATGCGTTGGAGTTCGGGTCCTTGATGGTGATGTTGACGCCGTGGCTGCTGAGCACATCGTACAGATTGGGATAGTTGGCCGGAACATTGGTATGGAACTGGTCCTTATTGGTGTAGTGGCCCACCAGGGTTTGTCCGTCGATGGTGACGTCTGCCACCTTACCGTCGCTGGCCTTGGCCAAAAGTTCGGTAAAGGTGACAGGTGTCTCCTTGGGAGCGCCCATATTTTTGCCGACAAAGGTCCACAGGCAGATGACGCCTGTAATCAGGAACACCCATATTACGAGCTGCTTGACGGTCGAATTCAATCTCGTTTCCTCATTCTTCCGGCCTGAAGCGCCTATATTTGAAGCACTGCTTCATTGCGGCCATCGACCTGGCAGGCTGGCATAAACACACCCAACCCTGCTGTTTATTAGACGCCCCAAACGACGGTAGGGTTCCAGTTGTTCGATAGAAGTCGAATCCCAGTCCGGCGACAAAACGCGTCAGATAAATGGATTCTACTCTGAGTGGGGGCACAATGAGCGGTAAATAGGGGGCGAATCGAGGGGAACCATACTAAGGTATGTACGCTATGCCCCATAAGTAGCAGAATAAGCAGCTTCTCTGAACCGACTCTCGTGCCCATTCCTAATAAACGGGGCATTTAGGTGGAGAGTTGCGGGAGAGGCGCAGCTCGCGCGGAGAGCGTTGCGCGCTCAACTGGCCAGCAAGCTGGAGAGTGGATCCAGAGCGCATGGCAACTGCGGAGTCCGAGTTTGAGGATAGGCCAGCGAGGGCGAGGAGGCGGGCCGTTTCGTCGAAGTTGAGACGCACGCCGAGCTGACGCGCTGCTGCCCGAACGACGCGGCGGCGTAGTGCGGGATCGAGAGCACGTAGGCGGTCGATCTCGAGCGCAATGGAGTTGGTTTCTCCGGATGGAGTGCTGACCGCGCGTCCGCCGCCTCGAACGGCTTTACCCGGCAGCAGCAATTGGGGCAGAATGCGGCTGAGTTCAGATTGCCAACGTTCTTCGTCGTCACGCGCCAATTCGGCCAGGTTGGCCAGGGTCTGATCGATAGCCGGATTCTCACCTCGCAAGAGAGGCAGTACTGAGTGGCGAATACGATTGCGGGTGAAGTTCTCATCGGCGTTGGTGGAGTCTGTTCGCCAGGGTTGGTTGCACGATTCAAGATAGGCAATGAGATCCGTGCGACGGACGCCAAGCAGTGGGCGGAGAATCTTGCCGGGATGGGTTGTGTGCGGGACGAGGATGACCGGGTAGATTCCACTGAGCCCTTCGGTCCATGCGCCGCGAAGTAGCCTCATCAGGACGGTCTCGGCCTGGTCGTCCAAAGTATGCGCGGTGAGCACGGAATCGGCGCGGCGCTCGGCGATGAGTTGTACAAAGAAGGCATAGCGGAGGTTGCGCGCGGCCTCCTCGATGGTCTCCGGTTCGCCAGTTTTGCTGGCGTGAGCGATACGGTCGGAGACGCTGGCGTGGTAGATGTGCAGTGGCACGTCTAGCTGTGCGCAGAGGGATTGGACGAATGCGAGGTCGGCATCCGCTTCCTCTCCGCGCAGGCCGTGCTGGACGTGAGCCGCAGACAGACCTACACCAAGAGCCTTGTGCGGAAGGGCGTTGGCAGCATGCAGAAGCAGCAGCAGTGCCACTGAGTCTGCACCACCTGAGACTGCAACGCAGATACGGTCACCAGGGCGAATGTGGCTGCGATCCAGCGCTGGAACAGAGTTTGACCTGCTGTCGAATGGTACTTTGCGTCGCGTACTAGAGTTTGTCGTTTGCATATTTGCGGCTCAAGTGGTGCCTATCTTGTTATACTTCGTGGGCTATGCGAGTATTTGTGATTCTTCCGGCGGCTGGGATTGGGACGAGGATGTCTGTGGGTAGCGGTGCAAATAGCGGTGCGCCTACTCCGAAGCAGTTTTTAACCATTGCCGGTGTACCCGTGCTGGTGCACTGCCTGCGCGCGTTCCTGGCGGTGCAGCGCGTGGAAGCCATCTATGTGGCGGTGCGCGGACCTGAGATAGAGCGGGTACAGACCCAGTTGACCGAGTACGGACTAGGCAGCAAAGTGCATGTAGTCGAGGGCGGCGACCAGCGGCAGCAGTCGGTGAGCAATGCACTGGCACTGCTGGTCTCTGAGAACGGGTGCAGCGACGACGATGTGGTGCTGGTACATGATGCGGCGCGACCGCTGATCGATGTATCCACCATTGAGCGCACGATCGATGCAGTTGTGGAACATGGAGCTGCGATTGTTGGTCTTCCGGCGGTGGATACGATCAAGCAGGTGGAGCGGACGGCGCACGGTGCCATTGTGACGGCGACCATTCCACGGGAACGGATTGTGCAGGCACAGACTCCGCAAGGAGCGCGCTGTGGACTGCTGCAACGGGTTTTCTCTGAGGCGGCCGCGGATGAGTTTACCGGCACCGACGAGTCCAGTCTTCTGGAGCGGTCGGGCGTCGAAGTAGCTGTGGTTCCAGGCTCGCCGAGAAACCTGAAGATCACGCAGCCGGGAGATTTGGAGTTGGCTGAGTTCTACCTGCGGCAGCAGGAACAAAAACTTAACACCGATTGACACCGATGAACACCGATCAACGACCAGTGCGGGGTAAGTACGACGATCTGACCGATAAGATCATCGGAGTGTTCTATGAGGTCTATAACGAGTTAGGGACTGGATTTGTGGAGTCAGTCTATCGGGAAGCGATGCGGCTGGCATTGGAGCAAGCCAATTTGAAAGTTGAGGCAGAGGTGCCCATTACAGTTGGGTTTCGCGGTGAGGTGGTTGGAGTTTTCAGGGCGGATTTAGTTGTGAATCATACTGTACTGATCGAATTAAAGGCATCAGAAGGTATTATCCGTCAACATGAGGCTCTAACTCTGCACTATTTAAGAGCAACGAGCATTGAGGTAGCACTCCTGATGAACTTTGGCCCGATGCCGCGGTACAAGCGGCTAGTGATGGATAATGAACGCAAGAAACATAAAGAAAAATCGGTGGAATCGGTGTCGATCGGTGTTAAGTATTTTGCCGATTCTGAGGTGCTCACTTGAGTATGCGGATCGGATATGGCTTTGACTCGCACGCCTTCCAGGCGGGGATTCCGCTGATCATCGGTGGGCTGGCGATTGAGCACGCCGAAGGTCTCGCAGGCCACTCCGACGGAGACGTGCTGCTGCATGCGATTACGGATGCGCTGCTGGGCGCGGTGTCTGCGGGTGACATTGGCACTTTTTTTCCGCCCAACGATCCACGCTGGAAGGGTGCTGCGTCCAGCGTGTTTCTGCAGACGGCTCTGGAAGAGGTGGCGACCGCAGGCTATCGCATCGTCAACATCGATACGGTATTGATCATGGCACGGCCCAAGATTGCGCCGATTGCCGGAGAGCTGCGCGAGCGAGTTGCTCAGTTGCTGGGAATCAAGCCCGGTGAAGTTGGCATCAAAGCCAAGACGCCCGAAGGACTCGGGTTGGAACACACAGCCGTGGCGCATTGCACGGTTCTGCTGGAGAGCCTGCCAGCGCCCGAAGCTCTGGCTGAGATGGTTGCTGCCGCAGAAGCAGGATCCGAGGAGGAGTTGAATGCCGTGGTCGAGGGGCTGATCGACGGACGGCACGACATGAGCGCGCTGGGCCGCAAGGTAACGCCCTTCGACACGGACGATCTGACATAACGGGCGAAACACTGATTTACAGCAGTGGGCCAGATGGAGAACAACGCAGGCAGAAGGAAGAAGCTTGCGGGTTAAGTGGGGGAGAGCGAACGAGTGATTACGACGGTGCAACAACACATCCTGCAACAGCAGCAGGAGATCAGCGAGGCGAGCGGGCGATTTAGCTGGCTGCTGAGCGGCATTACGCTGGCAACCAAGATGGTGGAGGCGAAGATTCGCATCGCAGGACTGAACAACGTGCTGGGTGCGATTGGCCAGACCAATGTGCAGGGTGAGCAACAGCAAAAGCTGGACGTGTACGCCAACCAGGCCTTGCTGCATTGTCTGGGACTGCGCGATTCCGTGGCTGCGCTGGTGAGCGAGGAAGACGAAGAGCCAGTGACCTTCGACCGCTCGGTGGATACGGGAAAGTACATCATCGTCTTCGATCCTCTGGATGGCTCTTCCAACATTGATGTAAACGTGAACGTGGGCACCATCTTCAGCGTATTGCGCAGACTTCCATCGGCGGACGGTGACTTGCAGGCATCCATTCTGCAGCCCGGACATGCGCAGGTTGCGGCTGGTTATGTCGTCTACGGGCCTTCTACGGTGCTGGTGTATACCACGGGCCACGGAGCGCACGCGTTCACGCTGGATCCGACCATCGGCGCATTTGTGCTGACCAGCGAGAACATGCGAATGCCCGAGCAGGGAAGCTACTACAGCGTGAACGAGGCCAATACCGCATCCTGGCCGGACGAATACCAGGAATATGTGGCCAAGTTGCGATCCGGCGCGCTTGGCCGGCAGTACAGTTCGCGCTACATTGGCAGCCTGGTGGCGGACTTTCATCGCACGCTGCTGAAGGGCGGCATCTTTCTGTATCCGCCAACCAAGGAACAACCGAACGGCAAGCTGCGGCTGATGTATGAGGCGAATCCGCTGGCCTTTATCGCGGAACAGGCGGGCGGAATGGCGTCCAGCGGCAAAGGACGCATTTTGGACATCAAGCCGGAAGGGATACATCAGCGCACGCCGCTGATTGTGGGCAGCAAGCGGGAGATGGAAGCGCTGCTGAATGGCCGGTCCAAATGAGCGAGGCGACGGAATTTTCTGCGGCTGCCTTTTCCGCGACCGTGACGGACATTCGGTTGGAGTCTCGCGAAGGCTCGACGGTGCGCTGGCGGATGACGCTGAACCGCACGGAATTTGCGGCGGGCGATGTGGGTGTGCTGCGTGCCGTCTCGCGCAGCGGAACGCAGATCGAGGTCCCCGTGCTGGCCGTGGTTGCGGACGAGGCGGGCGACCTGTGGCATGTGGTGGAGAAGCCGCTGGCCGGCGGAACCGACGTGGTGGGCCAAGTGATGCGGTAAGCCTGACCACCCCCTCCCCTGGTTTTCTCAAAGTATTCAAAACAAAGATAAAAGTATATATACCGGGGGTATACGGCATATGGGGGGGGGTGGTATACGCATCCGGTTCCATCCTTTCGCCGTTTTGCGGCTTAAATGCAATAGCCCGGCTGTATGCCGGGCTTCTCTTTTCTCGATTCCTAGTTAAATTGTACGCCGTGGAACATAACTAGTATGCCAAGTATTTAAAAGATTTATATGGTTTGGATGGAGTGGATTAGAGGGATTTTTGGGGGTCGATGGGCTTGACAAGAATTATAGGTGCTAGGTGCTAGGTGCTTGGTGCTTGGTGCTTGGTGCTAGGTGCGAGGTGCGAGGTGCGAGGTACGAGGGGTGGAGGAAGGTGATTCGGTCGTTCCGCGCTGCGCGCTCCGCGACGGCCTTCGGCAGAGAGGTACGGGTCTTCGACCCGGGCTTTTATGGCACACCTGAAGGTATGCCCTTAACAAGACAGGGATTTGTCGGCGCGCGTGCACGTGTGCCCTTCCGGGGGATGGCGGTTGACGCAGGTGTCCGAGGCTGCGCGGAGATCCGATCACGCATCTCAGAAGCGAGATGTGGGAGTACTGGTCGTCCTACGCTCTTGGGTCTCCCGAACTAGATACTTCCCTGATCTTGGCTGCGCGTCCCAACACAATACGCACTTTTTTCTCAACTTCGCCGATAAGCCGCAGCACTTCATCCTCGCTAGCACCGAAATGTCCAGCTTGTTCAAGTACCGGTTTTCGGTTGTAGAGAGCTTTCAAAAGACTCCCCTCGATAGGACTTAGGTAAAGCGGTCTCTTTCTGCTCGCGCCCGATAGCCATCGGTGTCTTGGAGGAGTTCTTGAAGACGGAGAAGTTCGACAGTTTTTCCCATGCCCCGCTGACCAGCGACGAGCAGTTTCACGCTGTTGGCGGTCATTATGTCCGTCCGGAGTTCTTCTGGGAGCTTTCCTCGCGACACGAATAGCGTGGCATCTATCTTGTGGCTGGGAAGTAGATTGGCGAGCGTTTCTTTCAGAGCTGCGTTTAGCGAGTACTCCATTTGGAGTTTACCTCTCGACAACAACAACCGATAAGCAATGGTTGATCTACTCCACTGTAACGCTTTTGGCCAAATTGCGGGGTTGGTCGACATCGCAGCCGCGGCGGACGGCGATGTGGTACGCCAGCAGTTGCAGGGGGACGACCTCCAGGATGGGTAGCAGCAGCTCCGGGGCGGCGGGGATGTGGATGGTGTGTTCGACCAACTGTGCGATGTCGCGGTCGCCCTCGATGGCGATAGCGATGACTCGGCCGGAGCGCGCGGTGACCTCCTGAATGTTGCTCAGCGTCTTCTCGTACTTCAAAACCGATGTGGGATCTGCCGTATCTTTGGTGGCGATGCAGACGACGGGGAGGGTCTCGTCTATGAGAGCGTTGGGCCCGTGCTTCATCTCGCCCGCGGGGTAGCCTTCGGCGTGGATGTAGGAAATCTCCTTCAGCTTGAGCGCGCCCTCGAGCGCGATGGGGTAGTGGATGCCGCGGCCAAGGAAGAGAAAGTCGTTGGCGGTGTGGAAGACGCGGGCAAGCTCGACACACTGAGCATCGACGGAGCGCAAAAGCTCCTCAAGCTTGCCGGGGATTTTATTGAGTTCGGCGACGAGCTGGATGGATTCTTTGTCGGTGACGGTGCCGCGAAGCTGGGCCATGTGCAGGGCGAGGAGGAAGAGCGCGGTCAGCTGTGCGGTGAAGGCCTTGGTGCTGGCCACGCCAATCTCCGGACCGGCGTTGGTGGTGATGGTTCCCTGGGCCTCGCGGCTGACGGCAGCTCCGACGACGTTGCAGATGGCGATGGTGCGGGAGTCTGCTGCATGCAGCTCTCGCTGGGCGGCGAGTGTATCTGCGGTTTCGCCGGACTGGGTGATGAGCAGGCCGATGGCGGCGGGGTCTGCGATGGGCGAGCGGTAGCGATACTCGGAGGCGTAGTCGACATCGCAGCGGAGGCGGGCGAGGCGCTCGATCATGAACTTGCCGGCCAGGCCTGCATGCCAACTTGTACCGCAAGCCGCGATGGTGATCTGGGTGGCGGCGCGCAGGACGTCGTCGGTGAGATGCATCTCGGAGAGGAAGACGCGGCCTGTGTCGGGGGAGACACGGCCCAGGATGGTATCGCGGACGGCGGTGGGCTGCTCGTTGATTTCCTTGAGCATGAAGTGCTTGTAGCCGGACTTTTCGGCCTGGATGGGGTCCCATGCGATGCGCTGAATGCGGAGTGGGAGTGGGTTGGCGTCGAAGTCCGTGAGGTCGATGCCAGAGGAGGTGAGGATGGCGAGTTCACCATCTGCGAGGAAGTGGATGTTGCGCGTGTGATGCAGAATGCCGGGGACGTCGGATGCGAGGAAGAATTCGCCTTCGCCAAGGCCGAGGACAATGGGTGGGCCAAAACGCGCGGCGACCAGCTTATTGGGCTCGTTGGCAGAGAGCACGCCGATGGCAAATGCTCCGGTAAGACGCTTGACGGCGCGGCGGACAGCCTCTTCCAGTGCCAGCCGTGGAGAGCCTGCGAGGTTGAGCTCGTTCTCGATGAGGTGGGCGATGATCTCGGTGTCGGTTTCAGAGACGAACTTGTGGCCCTTGGCGATGAGCTCGGATTTGAGGGAGAGATAATTTTCGACGATGCCGTTGTGGACGACGACGAGGGTTCCGGAGCCGTCGCGGTGCGGGTGTGCGTTCTCCTCGGTGGGACGACCGTGTGTGGCCCAGCGGGTGTGGCCGATGCCGAAGGTGCCGGAGATGGGGCTGGCGTCGATGACGGCCTTGAGGTTGGCGAGCTTGCCTGGAGCGCGGCGCAGCTCCAGGCCATGCGGGCCGCCGGCGACGGCTATGCCCGCTGAGTCGTAGCCGCGGTACTCCAGGCGGCGCAGACCGTTCAGGATGATGGGGACGGGAGGCTTGGGGCCGATGTAACCGACGATTCCGCACATGATTAGAGTGTAGATGCTGGCGCGGGATTTTGTGAGTTGAAGAAGATGGGACTTTTGTGCATCGGTGCGGCTAGTTTGGCGTAGGCATCTCGGCGGAGTCGATGACGAGTGTATCCAGGGGAGCGGTTGAGGGTTCGAGCTTGAGGCCGAGTTGCTCCTGTATGGCAGTGAAGATGTCAGGTGTTGGAGTGTCGGATGTGGCGGATGCGGGGGCGTTGTCGGGGGTCCAGCGGAGAGTGTAGTTGAAGAGGCCGGTGAGGCCGGTCTTGTCGATGACGGTGCGACCGGTTATGTCCCTTAGTGCGTCGGCCACGTTCTTCATGGAACAACGCGCAGCCTGGGCATAGCCGGGGCCGCGAGTGTACTGACAGGTGGAGCTGATCATATCGTCGGCGGGGGCTCCGGGGGTAGGCTGCATTTTTGGGCCGCCTTTGGCGGCGACGAGGTTGAAGACGGGGAGGGCTTTGGTCTCATGATGAAGCTTTAGGTGGAAGCGGTCGGCGAGGAGAGGCTGGAGCATGGCAGCGCGCTGGGCGTGGGTGAAGTTTTGAGCACCAGGGACATAGGCTGCGTCGAATTTGGCTTCGAGGTCGAACTTGTCACGGTCGATCCAGGCCGGGCCACCGAATATGAGCCTCGGGTCGACGATGCCGTAGGCTTCGCCGATGAGTTTGAAGAGAGAGACATTGGTGGCGGTGTAGCCGTCGGGCGTGGGCAGGAGGCGCCAGAAGTTGGTGGTTGCGGTGGGCTTGATGGTGGCGACTTCGAAGGTGAGGGGCTGCGTGGAAGTGGGCACAAGCGGGGCGGTCTGGGCGGATGCGGATGGGATGGCAAAGACCGTCGTTACTGCTGCGACGAGCAGGAACCTGCCAGCACAGTTCAGTTTGAAGGCGGCGTGGTTGTTCGTCATTCAGACAATCCTTTCTTGTGCGCACACAGGGTTCCCAGATGCAATACCGGAAGAAGCTGCCAGGATTGTAGGCCTATAGATAGGACGGACAACACTTGATATCGCTCGGATAAATTTTTTGCGGGCTGCGACGGTAATATAGGCACAAGCAGTGCGGAAGAGACTGTTCAAGCCCGGCAGACGCGGGGAGTGGTAGTTTGGTGATGGCTGCGGAGTGGGCGTTCACACGCCCTTTTAAAGCTTCGCGCGGTGCTTCCGATGGTCGCAATCGAGAACCTGTGATTGATATGAATGGCCGAGTGGTAAGGTGGGTGTCGAAAGGCATCTGACTAACTGCGTGCATATCCTAGTCCTCAATCCCGGGTCGTCGTCGATCAAATTTTCGATGCATGAGGTGGGTGCGGGCTCGGCGGAGAGCCGGTCGCTGTATGCGGGCGAGTTGGGTGGCATTGGCGGACGGCGGGAAAAGCTGGAGTTTCGCGATGCGGCGGGGAACGATCTGAGCGGCAGGCTGGGCGCGGTGAAACCCGGATCGATGGAGGAGGCAATTGCGTTGGTGGAGCGCGCGGTGGGTCTGGATGGGTTGCCGCGGATTGTCGCGGTGGGATACAGGGTGGTGCATCCGGGGGCGCACCTGCGTGGGCATCAGAGGCTGACGCTGGAGGTGCTGGCGAAGCTGCGCGAGGCGTGCGAGTTTGCTCCGCTGCACGATCCCGAGGCGCTGGCGATGATTGGCGAGATGATGCGTCGCTTTGCGGACGTGCCGCACATTGCGTGCTTCGACACGGTCTTCCACGAGACGATGCCGGAGGAGGCGACGGTGTACGCGCTGCCCTATGCGGTTCGTCGGGAGGGCGTGCGGCGATATGGGTTCCATGGGCTGTCTTGCGAGTCGGTGGTGGCGCAGATGCGGGAGGCGGTCGGTGTGAAGTTCCCGCGATCGATGGTGATTGCGCACCTGGGCAGCGGATGCAGCGTGACAGCGTGCGTGGACGGCAAGTCCGTGGACAACACGATGGGACTGACGCCGACCGGCGGCGTGGTGATGGGGACGCGGACGGGCGATCTGGATCCCGGCGTGGTGCTGTTCCTGATGCGGCGGGAGGGCGCGACGGTGGATTCGGTGGAGCGGATGATCGATGGCGACGCGGGGCTGAAGGCGCTGGGCGGCGTGAACGACATGCGCGAACTGCGCAAGCGGGACGCTGCTGGGGATGCGCGGGCGGGGCTGGCGATACGGGTCTTCTGCCGCAGCGTGGTCAAGGCGATTGCGGGATTCATTGCGCTGTATGGCGCGGAGGCAATTGTGTTTACCGGTGGAATTGGAGAGCACGACGCGCTGACGCGTGGGGAGATTGCAGGCGGGCTGCACGGGCTTGGCGTGGAGCTGGACTTTGCGGCGAACGAGTTGCCCGCGAAAGGCGTGCGCAAGATCGGCGATGAGGATTCGCCGATTGCAGTGTATGTTGTTCCGGCCGAGGAAGACCAGATGATTGCGCGGCATGTAGCGGAGATGTGCCACGCGGCACAGATCGGCGTGGGAAGGTCAGCGAAGATTGATGTGGCTAACTAAGGCAACGATGGAGATTCTGACCCATTCGGCTTCGCTCAGGGCAGGCTTCTTTGAGTCAGAATGACGAACGAAAAACAGCGCGTGCGGCTTGTGATGAATAGATGGCATCTGAGTGATGTATAGAGAGTGATGGTTGAAGGCCCGGGGCTAAAGCCCTTTCGTCCAGGAGGCTTACTCAGGGGGCTGAAGCCCCCTGCTCCCCCCGAAAGATAAGGCAAAGGCAACGACGGAGATTCTGAACTACGCTCAGAAAGACGAACAAAAGTCGGAGGAAATATGGGCCAAGACTCCACATTGACACGAACGACCGGTGAAGCACTCACAGCGGACGAGCTGCGCAGAATGGATGCGTACTGGCGCGCGTGCAATTATTGCTGCGTGGGAATGCTTTACTTGCAGGCGAACCCGTTGCTGCGCGAGCCGCTGCAGATAGAGCACATCAAGAACCGGCTGCTGGGCCACTGGGGATCGGACCCTGGACAGACCTTTACCTGGGTGCATCTGAACCGGCTGATCAAGAAGTACGATCTGGATTTGATTTATCTCTCCGGGCCGGGGCACGGGGCACCGGCGACGCTTTCGAATAGCTATCTGGAGGGCGTGTATTCGGAGGTGTATCCGGACAAGAGCCAGGACGCGGCGGGGATGCAGAAGTTCTTCAAGCAGTTTTCGTTTCCCGGCGGGATTGGCAGTCACTGCACGCCGGAGACTCCGGGCTCGATCCACGAGGGCGGCGAGCTGGGATACAGTCTTTCGCATGGATTTGGCGCGGCCTTCGACAATCCGGAACTGATTGTTACGGTGGTGGTGGGGGATGGCGAGAGTGAGACGGGGCCGCTGGCGACGAGCTGGCACAGCAACAAATTTCTGAATCCGGTGCGCGATGGTGCGGTGCTGCCGATCCTGCACTTAAATGGTTACAAGATCGCGAATCCCACAATTCTGGCGCGGATTCCACCGGATGAGCTGGAGATGCTGTTCAAGGGACTGGGGTGGACTCCGCATGTGGTGGAGGGATGCGATGCGGCGGAGATGCACCAGAAGATGGCTGCGGTGATGGAGCAGTGCATTCTGGAGATTCGCGCGATCCAGGCCGAGGCACGGGCGAATCCCGATGCTACGCCGGTGCGGCCGCGCTGGCCGATGATCATCCTGCGCACACCCAAGGGATGGACGTGCCCGAAGGAGCTGGATGGGCACAAGCTGGAGGGATCGTGGCGGGCGCACCAAATTCCGATCAGCGATCCGGTGACGAATCCCGCGCACCTGAAGCTAGTGGAGCAGTGGATGAGGAGCTATCGGCCAGAAGAGTTGTTCGACGAAGCTGGCAGGCTTATGCCGGAGATTGCGGAGATGGCGCCGACGGGGACGCGACGGATTTCAGGCAATCCGCATGCCAACGGCGGGCTACTGAGGAAGCCGCTGGATATGCCGGAGTTCCGCGATTACGCGGTGCAGGTGGAGCAGCCCGGGCAGATGGAGGCGTCATCGACGGCGACGCTGGCGGTGTTTCTGGCGGAGGTGATGCGGCGCAACATGACGAACTTCCGTGTCTTTGGGCCGGATGAGACGGCGTCCAACAAGCTGGACGGCATTTACAAAGCGAGCCCCAAAACGTGGATGGAGGAGCTGAAGCCGGAGGATGCGGACGGCGGATACCTGTCACGGTCGGGGCGGGTGATGGAGATGCTGAGCGAGCACACGCTGGAGGGTTGGCTGGAGGGCTATCTGCTGACCGGGCGGCATGGATTTTTCTCCAGCTACGAGGCCTTCGTCCACATCATCGACTCGATGTTCAACCAACATGCGAAGTGGCTGGAGAAGAGCAAGCTGGAACTGAGGTGGAGGGAGCCCATCTCGTCTCTGAACCTTCTGATTACGTCGTTGGTGTGGCGGCAGGATCACAACGGGTTTACCCATCAGGACCCCGGATTTCTGGACGTGGTGACGAACAAGAGTCCAGAGGTGACGCGCATCTATCTACCGCCGGATGCGAACTGTCTGCTGTCGGTTGGCGATCACTGCCTGCGCAGCGTGGATTACGTCAACGTAATCGTTGCAGACAAGGCGATGCATTTACAGTATCTGACGATGAACCAGGCGATTGACCACTGCACGAAGGGGATTGGAATCTGGGATTTTGCGTCGAACGACGATGGTACCGATCCGGATGTGGTGATGGCGTGCGCGGGCGACATACCGACGTCGGAGTTACTGGCTGCGGTAGCGATTCTGCGCAAGCGCTGCCCGGATTTGAAGATTCGCTTTGTGAATGTAGTGGATTTATTCAAGCTGATGCCGGAGAGCGAGCATCCGCATGGGCTGAGCGACAAGGAGTTTGACGCACTGTTTACGGTGGACAAGCCAGTGATCTTCAACTTCCACGCGTATCCGTTTCTGATCCACAAGCTGACGTATCGACGCAAGAACCACGAGAACATCCATGTGCGGGGATATAAGGAGAAGGGGAATATCAATACTCCGCTGGAACTGGCGATTCTGAACCAGACGGACCGCTTCAACCTGGCTCTGGATGTGATTGACCGCGTGCCGCGGCTGCAGGCTACGGCGGCGCATACGCGCGAATGGCTGAAGGACCAGATTGTGGAGAGCGTGAACTATGCGCATGAGAACGGCATCGACCGGCCAGAGATTACCGGCTGGCACTGGTCGCTATGATCACTTTGCTTAAAGGCAAAGTCAGACCCTGGCTGATAGGGTTATCACGCAATTAATTTCCCTGGTTTGAAGGTGGTTTGAGATGGTGCCTGTGCGGATGGAACGGCGAAAATTTTTGAAGGCAGCTACGCAAGCGCTGGTTGCCGCGCCCATGTTGGCGGGGCTGGAAGGGTGTCTTCGAGGAACGCGGAAGCCGGTGGCGGGTGCGGCTCTGGCTCCCACTGCGGCAAGGGGTGTGGTGAAGCTGAATGTGCGCGACGTCGGATTCGGTGCGACCGGCGATGGCAAGACGAAGGATACGCTGGCCATTCAACTGGCCATTGAGCGCTGTTCGGTGTTGGGTGGCGGCGAGGTGGTGGTGCCTGCGGGCGATTATCTGACCGGCGCGCTGGCGCTGCGCAGTGGTGTGACACTGCGCCTGGAGGAGGGTGCAACGCTGAACGGCTCGCAGGATATGACGGATTATCCGTTTGCGCAGGTGCGCTGGGAGGGCCACTGGGTGAAGGGATACCAGGGATTTATCTCGGCGACGGATGCGGTGGACATCGGGCTGGTGGGGACGGGAAAGATCATCGGCAATCCCACGCTGCGGGGCAGGAACGAGCGAGGCACAGGGTATCGCTATCCCGCGCTGATCGAGTTCAACAACTGCAAGAACGTACTAGTGGAGGGGGTGTATACACAGCAGTTCGGAATGTGGTCGACGCACCCGGTGTACTGCGAGAACGTTACGTTCAGGAACGCGACGTTCAAGAGCGCGGCGGATGGCATCGATGTGGACTCGTGCAAGCACACGGTGATTGATGGTTGCACATTCGACACGGCGGACGACTCGATTTCTCTGAAGAGTGGACGTGGCGCGGAGGGCAACGACATTGGGCGTGTATGCGAAGACACGGTGATTGCCAACTGCACGCTCTCCGATTCGGGATTCGCCAATATCGGGATTGGCAGCGAGACCAGTGGTGGGGTACGCGGAGTGCGCATCGAGAGGTGCAAGTTCATCCACGCCCGCTCGCACGCGATCTTCATCAAGAGTCGGGTAGGGCGGGGCGCGTTCGTGGAAGATGTGAGTGCTACGGACTGCGACGTATCGGGCATGGGGCAGGGTTTTTTACAGATTACGAACACGAATACGGGCAAGGATGACGGGGTTGCGGACGTGATTGGCGAGGCGGGGATTCCGCTGTTCAAGAATTTTCGCTTCTCGAACATGCGCGTGACGGATGTGCCCGATCTGGTGGACGCGAAGCTGCTGACTCCGGCCAAGCCAATGGATGGACTGACGCTGGAGAACATAACGGGAACCTGCAAAAAAGGCATGGAACTGGCATATGTGAAGAATGTGCGCCTGCGCGGCATCCAGGTGACGGGCTATACAGGGCCGCTGTTGGCGATTGCGGAGGTGACAGGCACAGGACTGGAGGGCGCGACGCAGCTGGACGCGACGAAGCTACCGAAGGCTCCCGACGCAGCGCCTGTACCGCCGACGCCCTACCAGTTGCATTGAGACAATTGGAAGCCAGGCTGATATGGGTCATGGAGCGACGGTTGGCGCGGTGTAACCGTGCGCTGAAGCGATCAAGGTATGATGGTGGGAATTGGAGCGGGTATGACGACGCAATACTATTCGGGGCCAACCTACGGCGGCAGGTTTATCAGCTTTTTGCTAGCGCTGATGCTGGGTGCGATCGCGTTTGCCGTCTTTATCCGCCACGCGACCACGGGCACGGCGGGGCGGGTTGTAACTCTGATTACGGGGCGCGCAGGCAGCACGGAACTCTCTGTGCCGACCGTGGTGGATGCGATCCATCGGATGGGGCGGGTGCAGACGACGGTATACACACTGGACACGGTGGTGGAGGGCAAAGCTTCCGCGGCCACACGTCGTGCTCCGGAGGGCGAGCGCGAGCTACTGGTAGTGCATGGGCAGTCGAGTGCGGGCATGGATCTGGCGCAGGTGAAGCCGGAGGATGTGCAGATCGACGCGGGCGGGCATGGCGTTCATGTGACTCTGCCGGCCTCGCAACTGTTCTCGACTACGCTGGATGACCAGAGTACGCGGGCCTACTCGCGCGGTGGTGGGGGACTGGCTGCGGCGCAGCAAGAGCTTGCACCCGACGTTCGGGCCAATGCTCTGGAAACGATGCAGAAGACGGCACGGGCGGATGGAATTCTGGATGCGGCGAGCAAAAATGCGCGCTCCCTGGTGAGTGTGCAGCTATATGGGTTGGGCTTTAAGCAGGTTGAGGTCCATTAATAGAGAGGGATGTCGTGGGTTCCCTTTTCGATACATCGGCCAAGATTCTCACTCCCGATTTATGGTGTGCTTGAGGTATGATGCAGGCATGAGATTCATGCCAAAATTCGGTTGCCGCAGCCACTCATCCCAGGGATGCGAGTCGATGGGAGAGAAGAAGGACGGGGGTGCCTTGCAGAACGAGCAAGCGGCATCTGGTATGCGGGCTGAGGCGGCCGAATCGCACATGCTGAAGACCATTGGCTGGGTGTCTGCGGCGCTTGGCGCCCTGGCAATAGGGTTGATTGTGGGGCGCGAGATACGCCAGCGCTACAAATTCAACCGACGGACACCCTACGATCTGTATGCGCACTCTGGCGACGAGCTGCCGGACGGCGACTTCAGCGTCGGCATATAAGCCGCTCCATCATGGCCATGCAGGGCATGAGTACACATCGACAGGCAAAGTGCAGGAGACGTGACCGATGGGCAATACGTCCTTGAGGCGAGGCCTTCGTCTCAGCGTGCAGGCCAGGGTATACAGTGGGCTGGTCTTGCTGGACGCGGTACTTCTGAGTATTGCAACCTTGCGCCATACGTTCTGGAGAGATGAGACGCAGGCGTGGCTGATCGCGCGGGACAGCGGATCGCTTACCAGCCTGCTGCACAATCTGCGTTACGAACCCCACCCTCCTTTATGGCATCTGTTGCTATACGGCATTACGCGCCTCAGTTGGAATCCGGAATGGATGAAGCTGCCGAATTGGATCTGTGCCGTGGTGGCGGCGGGTTTGGTGCTGACCTGCCGACGACTAAGTGGGTCGGCGCGGATTGGGATTGCCTTCTCGTACTTTTTTCTCTTTGAATACGGCGTGATCGATCGCAACTACATGTTGGGAGTTGTGCTGCTGGTTGGGGCGACTCTTCTGGCCACAGGTGCAAGCCGGGGGAAGCGCTGGGCGGTACCCATTTTGCTGTCGCTGGCGGCGCTGTCGTCGCTGCCCGCACTGATTCTTGCGGGTGGGGTGATGGCGGTGTATCTGGTACGCGAGCTGGATATTCCACCTCGCAGCGGCCATACAACAACGAGCCGGATGCTACGTGCGGATTTGATTGCGAGCACGATGCTGGTGGGCGTCTCGTTTGTGGTGGCGCTGCTGATGATTCGGCCGCCGGCGGATACTGGACTGTTTCTCTCGGTCACGCGGCATGCTACGGGTGCGAGTGCTCTATTTCTGCGATGCGGAAGATCGTTGACCAGCGCTTACATGCCGGTTCCGGTACTGGCCCACCAGTTCTGGGACTCCAACATTTTTTATCCGCCGTCACACCGGCTGGATGCGCTGTTCGATTTATTTGGATGGGCGCTGCTGGCTGGGTTCGCGGTGTATCTGCGGAGGCCGCTGGCACGCGGTTTTTATCTCGTGGGCAGCGGAGTACTGATGCTGCAACTGAAGATTGCGGGCAGTGTGGGTGTACGTCATCTTGGATGGCTATTTATATGCCTTGTGCTGGCTTTGCATATGGAGCATGCGGACGGAGCAATGGGCGAGACGGTGAGGCCGCGGTGGCAGCGATCGATGTTGTCGGTGGTGTTGCTATGTCAGGTTTACAGCGGGCTGTTTGCAGTGGCGGTGAGCTTGCGCTATCCATTTTCTTCTTCGCGGGAGGTGGTGGCGTATCTGCACAGCCAGAACCTGGACTCGGCGCCGCTGGTGATTGAGCCGGACTACGTTGGCTCCTCGGTGCTTGCCTATCTACAGCGGCCTACAGCGTACGACCTGGAGCAGCATGGCATGGCTTCGTTTGTGACCTTCAACCGCGACGAGGTACTCAATCAGCACAACCCGAGCCGTGCGGAGCTGGACGAGATCTCCGGCGGCAGGGGAGCAACGGTTCTGATCACGGGGACGCGGCTGACGGCCGAGCAGGTAGAAGGGCTCAAGGTCCATCTGCTTGCGGCGTACGATGACGCCATCAACCCCTATGATGTGTACTACGTCTATCGATAGACGAGCGTGCGAAGCGGAGTGACCGTGAAGATGGATGGTATGTTGCGCGAAGGCTTGGAGGCTGGGACGGAACGCACGCCTCTGGTCAGCGTATCGATTACGGCCTACAACGCGGAGAAACTGCTGCCGCGAGCGGTGGAGAGCGTGCTGGCACAGCGAATCGCATTTCCGTTGGAGATTGTGATCGCAGATGACTGCTCGCAGGATGCGACCCTGCGGATTGCCCGCAGCTACAAGCAGCAGAACCCGGGCGTGGTACGGGTACTGGAACGAAGCAAGAACCTGGGCATCCAACGCAACACATTCGAGACGCTGAACTCATGCCGTGGAAAGTACATTGCGTGGCTGGATTCGGATGACTATTGGACCGATCCGGAGAAGCTGGCGGTGCAGGTGAAGCTGCTGGAAGCCGACCCCACGGTGAACGTGTGTTGCCATTTTGTGCGCTGGGTGAGCGCGGATGGAGCGGTGCTACGCGAATCGTATCCGTCCCTGGTTGCGGGACGTTATGGAATGGACGAGGTGCTGCGTCATAACTTCGTGCCCACGCCTTCGGTGATCTTCCGCAATGGGGTTCAGAGCAAGCTGCCGGCGTGGTACTTCGATCTGGAGTCGCTGTCGGACTGGCCGATCTGGGTGATGGCGGCTCTACAGGGCGATGTGGTGTTGCTGGATCGCGTGATGGCGGATTACGTGTTGGCTCCTGGTAGTTCGATGACAAGCCGAGGCGAATTGTTCTGGTGCCAGATGGATGCGGAGTTTTACGAAATGATTGAGAGCGTGCTGCCTGCACGATGGCATCGGCTGGTGCGCTCTGAGAAGGGCAAGCGCTACGAAGCGATGGCTTATATGCTGCGTCAGCAGGGGGAGTTTAAGGCGTCGCGCATGACGGCGATGAAGGCGTTCGGCGCGCCTTATGCGATGGATAATGTTGCAAGCAAGACGAAGGCGTTGCTTGCGGCGACCTTGCGCGAGGCCGAGTGGCGGATTCGCGGGCAGAAAACCCCGGGCTAAAGCCCTTTAGCTCATTGGCTATTTCAGAGGGCTGAAGCCCTCTGCTCCCTCCGAAAAGCAAGAACGAGAGTTCTCAGCACCCACTTAAAGTTCTATTCAGCCTTCCATTCATACGCGCCGGGCTGGGGCAGGCCAATGTGGGCAAGGACGCGGTGGACGAACTGGCGTGCCATCTGGGTGGTATCGCTAGGCTGGTTGTAGAGGGTGGGCATTACGGGAAAGATCGTGGCCCCGGCCTCGTCGGCGAGAAGCATGTTGCGCAGATGGATGCGGTTGAAGGGCGTCTCGCGGACGCAGAGGATGAGGCGGCGGCGCTCCTTGAGGCAGACATCGGCGGCGCGCTCGATGAGGTTGGAGGCCGTGCCGTTGGCGACGCCAGCCAGCGTGCCCATGGTGCAGGGCAACACAACCATTCCGTCGGAGGGAGAGCTACCGCTGGCGACGTTGGCGCCAATGTCCGCCTCGGCGTGCTGAACGATTTTGTTTGGCGCGGGAGACGCGCCGAGCAGCTTTTCGACCAGGCCATTGCGGCCGCTGAGCTGCATCTCTTCGGCGAAGACACGTAGCGCGGCTTCACTTGGGATGAAGTCGATGCGGGCGACGCGCGGGTCCGCATGGAGGGCGCGCAACATCTCCGCGGCGAAGATGGAGCCGCTGGCACCGGTAACGGCCAGAGTGAGGCGTGTATTTGAAGCGGAAGAAGGAACGGATTCGGCGGGTTGGGTCACGCAAGTGATTATCGCCGATTCGGAGGGAAGTCAGTAAAACAGTTGTAAGTTGTGAGTGGAGAACAGACAAAGGCAAAATCAAAATGCAGAAATCTTCCGCTTCGGCAGTGCTCATACCAGAATGACGACTTATAAATGGGGTTAGCCTTCGACGGCGGTGGCGCGGCTGGGGACACGCACCTGAGAGGGCGCAGGCGAACGAAGGGCATGCATGCGGAAGAGCGCGAAGACGGACTGGCAGACGCCATACGCCAGCAGGACGCCAAAGGCCATTGACGCAAGTACCGCACACACCAGGGTTACTGTATCGCTCACGGAAACATTCCTTTTTTGTCGTTCTCTACCAGGATTAGATGCAAAACGCGTTGTGGCGCGTTCGATCCGGTTTTATTGTTACAAAGATTGATGCAAATGCAATGTGGGTATTACGAATTGGTTAATGCCCATTGGGGTACGTTCTGGCGGGAAGAAGGCAGGAATTCCGAGTCTGATGCCCATTACTTTCCATAGATCCATTCCGGGGGCTAAGCCCCCCTGCTAATCCTAAGCAAAACAAATTCTTCCTGAGCACTGCAATCCCGCTATCTAGATAGACGAAGACTGGGGGGAGAAGCTTAGCGTCTGCGGAAGCAATGCAACTGTGCAGATTGGCCATGCGGCGGGGGCGAGACTGCGCGTTGCCGGATGCCGTATTCTGAGGATTGGCCGTTTCAACTCCATGCTGCACTGTGGAGTGCGTGGCCGACCGATTCCGATGGCAATCACTCACATCACGGTACGCGGCGCGCGGCAGCATAATCTGCGCAACCTCTCAGTGTCGATCCCGCGCAACACGCTGACGGTGGTGACGGGCCTGTCGGGGTCGGGCAAGTCGTCGCTTGCGTTCGACACGATCTACGCGGAAGGGCAGCGGCGCTATGTGGAGACGCTTTCGGCGTATGCGCGGCAATTTCTGGATCAGATGGAACGACCGGATGTAGATGCCATCGATGGACTTTCTCCGGCGATCTCGATTGAGCAGAAGACGACTTCGCGCAGTCCCCGCTCGACGGTGGGGACGATTACGGAGATCTACGATTACCTGCGGCTGCTGTATGCGTCGGTGGGCCAGCCGCACTGCCCGAAGTGCGGACTGCCAATTACGCGGCAGACGGCGGAGCAGATTGTGGAGCGGATCGTTGCGCAGGCAACGGGCGAGCGGGTGACGATCTACGCGCCACTGGTACGCGGACGCAAGGGCGAGTTCCGCGAGGAGTTGGAGGCACTGGATCGGCAGGGTTTCCGCGCACGCATCGACGGCACAATGACAGAGCTTACCGAGGGCATGCGTCTGGACAAGCGCAAGAACCACACGGTGGAGGCAGTGGTGGATCGCATCGTTCTGAAGCCGCTGGCAGAGCAGGCTGGCGCGCATGGTTCAGCGATGAGCTCGGCAAATGGCGGGACAAAGCTGGACACTCGCCGGCTGGAGAGTTCGGTGGCGAAGGCGCTGCAGATGGCGAAGGGACTGGTCCTGATTGGGATTCAGGGTTCGAATCGCGTGCAGGATGAGACGCTGTACTCGTCGTCGATGGCGTGTCCGGAGTGCGGCATTGACGTACCACGGCTGGAGCCGAGGAGCTTCTCGTTCAACTCGGCCTACGGGGCGTGCCCGCAGTGCAACGGCCTGGGCAGCACGTACGACTTTGACCCTGCGAAAACGATTACGGATTGGTCGAAGCCATTGCTGGATGGAGCGATGGGGCCGGGATCGGGATCGGCATATCTGCTGCGGTTGATCACGCTGGCTGCGGAGCGGTACAAGATCAACCTGAAGCTGCCGTTCGCGGAGCTGACCAAGGCGCAACAGGATTTACTTCTGTATGGACCGCCGAAAAACGAGCTTGGCCGGACTGGATTCCACGGAATATTTGCTTATCTGCGCGCCAACCTGGATGACACCAAGTCGGAGGGCTATCGCGAGTACATGATGCAGTACATGTCCGCGACGATGTGCCCACAATGCAAGGGCCGGCGGCTGCGTTCTGAATCGCTGGCTGTGACGATCAAGATTGGTGGCGAGCACCGGTCAATTGCGGATTTCACGGGACTGTCGCTGGAGCGAGCTCTGCAAGGCGCGCGGGCCATGAATTTTGTTGGACGCGACCGCATTGTGGCAGACCGGTTGCAACGCGAGATTGTGGAGCGGCTGGAGTTTTTGAACGCGGTGGGGCTCGATTATTTATCGCTGGACCGTTCCGCGGCGACACTCTCCGGCGGCGAGGGGCAGAGGATTCGCTTGGCAACGCAGATCGGTTCTCGGCTGCGCGGCGTGCTGTATGTGCTGGACGAACCTTCCATCGGGCTGCATCAGCGCGACAATCAGCGGCTGATCCAGGCGCTGACGAACCTGCGTGACCTGGGCAATACGGTGCTGGTGGTGGAGCATGATGAGGACACCATCCGCAAGGCGGACTATGTATTGGACCTGGGCCCCGGCGCGGGCAAGAACGGTGGGCTGCTGATTGCCGCAGGAACTCCGCAGGAGGTGATGGACAATCCTGCGTCTCTGACCGGGCAGTATTTGGCGGGTAAGATCGAGATCGTCGCGCGCGCAGAGCCGCGACCGCTGACCGGCAAGTGGATTACGGTGGAGAGCGCGACGGCGCACAATCTGCGCGATGTGACGGTGCACTTTCCGCTGGGCGTGATGACGGTGGTGACGGGGGTGTCGGGTTCGGGCAAATCGACGCTGGTGACGGACATTCTGTATCGCGCGCTGGCTCGCGAACTATACGGATCGCGCGAAGAGCCGGGAGCGCATGGACGGGTAGTCGGCATCGACCAGATCGACAAGGTGATCGAGATCGACCAGTCACCGATTGGGCGTACGCCGCGGTCGAATCCGGCGACGTATACCGGCGTGTTCACATCGATTCGCGATTTATTTTCGATGCTGCCGGAGTCGCGTGAGCGGGGATACAAGCCCGGACGTTTCAGCTTCAACGTGCAGGGAGGGCGATGCGAGGCATGCCAGGGCGAGGGGCAGCGGCGCATTGAGATGAACTTTCTGCCTGACGTGTATGTGCTGTGCGATGTATGTAACGGAAGACGTTACAATCAGGAGACGTTGGCGGTTCGCTTCAACGGCTACTCCATTGCCGACCTGCTGGACCTGTCCATCTCGGATGCGTTGCCGGTGATGCAAGATATTCCAACGGCCGCGGCCAAGTTGCAGACGCTGGTGGATGTGGGGCTGGGATATATACATCTGGGTCAGTCGGCGACGACGTTGTCTGGCGGCGAGGCGCAGCGCATGAAGCTGGCTCGCGAACTGAGCAAGCGGCAGACCGGTCGCACGCTATATCTGCTGGACGAGCCCACTACGGGCTTGCACTTTGACGATGTGCGCAAGCTGCTGGAGGTGCTGCACCGGCTGACCGATCTGGGCAACACGGTGATCATCATCGAACACAATCTGGATATTGTTCGCAATGCCGACTATGTGCTGGATATGGGGCCGGAGGGCGGCGAACGCGGTGGACGGATTGTGGCGCATGGCACGCCGGAACAGATTGCCACGGTGGCAGGATCGTACACCGGCAACTTTCTGGCGCGTCACTACGGAGCGGATCACGCGGGATCGAACTGGACGAATCGGACCACGACCAACGGAAGCGGCGGGACCAATCACGCCGGGGCGCAGCCCATGGAGATGGCCGCGCCCGACCGGGTGAACATAGCGCGCGGCAAGTTTGTGGCGCCGCAGAAGAAGACGGGCATGCCAACGACTAATCTGGGGAAGAAAGCGGCTGAAAGATCGAAGCCCGGGAAGAAGGCACCGGCGGGGGATGGGAAGAAACGCGCCAAGCTCAAGAAAGAGGAATCGGCATGAGTTACTTACCTGCGAATGAGCCGCCGCTGACACCCGGCGAGGAGTGCTCCCACGAGCCGGGCCTGGAGCAGAGTATGGTCGCAGGACCACGGCGCATTCCCCACCTGGGGCACGCGCTTCTGTTTATCAGCTTCACTGGATTGCTGCTGATACTTCTTGAATTAGTCGTTGCGGCACTGGGCAAAGCAACGGGGATTGCGCACGACGGCGTGACTACGCTGCAGCGTCCTAAGCTGCAGATCGCACTGCTGGCGATGACGTATCTGGCGAGCCTGCTGGCGGCGGGTATTTTTTTCCCCAGGATATGGAAGCGCAGTTTTCTGGATGGGATTGCATGGCGATGGGCTACCGCGCGCAGTCATGCGGGGAAGCTGCTGGCTCTGGGCTTGCTGCTGGGATTGATGATGCAAATGGTGGCACGCTTGATTACGCCGCCGAAGACCCTCCCCATTGACGCATTCTTTATGACGCCGCTGGATGCCTGGATGATTACGCTGTTCGGGACGGTAGTGGCGCCGTTGTTTGAGGAGATTTGTTTTCGCGGGTTCCTGGTGCCTGCATGCGCCATTGCATACGACTGGCTGAGCCTGCCGCGCACTGAGCAGGCGCGGACGCACTGGCAGACGACGGCAACCCTCACCCCTGCGGCTTTGCTGTTTTCTTCGGTGCTGACCAGCCTGATCTTCGCTCTGATGCACGCGACGCAGGTGGCGCATCTGTGGAACGCACTGCTTGTGCTGTTCAGCATATCGCTGTTGCTGACGTGGGTGCGGCTCAAGACCGAATCGGTAGCCGCGTCCACGCTGGTGCATGGGGCGTACAACGGGTTTGTGTTTCTGATGCTGATGGTGCAGACCGGCGGATATCGGCATCTGGAACGCATGACGCAGTAATCGTAAATTCACAAAGATTATTGCGCATACCACTGCGCCAGTTCTCCGCTACAATTGCTGAGCTATGCCAACCAAACATCGCAACGCGCTGTTGGACCTGATTGCCACCCACTCGTTCAAGCTGGGCGATTTTACCCTGGCCAGCGGACTCAAGTCCGACTACTACATTGACTGCCGCACGACGACGCTGCATGCCGAGGGCGGTCGACTGGCTGGGCTGGTGCTGTATCAGATGATCCGCGAACACATGCCTGCAGCGGTTGCGGTGGGCGGACTGACCATGGGGGCCGATCCGCTGGTGTCCAACGTAGCCAGCGCCAGCGCCTGGGCGTTGGCCGACTACAACGAGACACTTGCCTTATCGAGTGTGTTGGAACTCGACAACCAGGACCATGGTCCCGCACCTACGCTGATTCACGGTTTCCTGGTGCGCAAGGCGGAGAAGACGCACGGCACGGGCCGGCGCATTGAAGGCTATCTGCAGCCCGGCGCGGAAGTGGTGATTGTGGATGACGTGTGTACCACGGGCGGATCTACTGTGACTGCGATTGAGGCGGCTCGCGAGGCGGGAATGACGGTGGCCGGTGTGTTGTGCCTGGTGGACCGCGAACAAGGCGGGCGGCTGGTGATTGAACGCGCGCTGGCCGAGGTGCCGTCGGAGGAAGATCTGCCGTTTATCTGCGTCTTCACCGCCAAAGACGTCCGCAAGGCGCATGTGGCTCTCAAGAGCCAAGCATGAACTTAGACGAACTATCCTCCCAAGCCTTGCTTGCGCTCCACGCGCAAATAGTGGAGGTACTACGCGACCGTAAGATTCTCCGCACTTCTAACAACCCGGTCGGCGACCTTGCGGAACATCTGTTTTGCAAAGCCTACGGATGGGATCCAGAAGTCAATTCTCGTCCTGGATACGATGTAATCAGCCCAGATAAAACTCGCTACCAGATCAAAGGCAGAAAATGCTCGCCTCAAGATAAATCGCGCCAGCTCAGTGCGATCAGGAATCTAGCAGACGCAGATTTCGATATTCTCGTCGGAATAATATTCTCGCCTGACTACAGTGTTTATCGGGCAGCTCTTATTCCATACGCAATAGTCGAACGTCTCGCCAAGCCGCAAACCCATACGAACAGCCACCGATTTATGCTCACTGATGAAGTCTGGAATGTAGCGGGCGTACAAGATATAACCGAGAAATTGCGCGCGGTCGAACTCTCATAAGCTTTACGCCGTTCGTGAGAGGGCTGCGGCGGCATCTTCTCGACGCCAACGCTCATGGAGTTGCTTCATCCAGCGTTCGTTGCCATAGGAACCCTGCCGCAGTCCATCCACCAGAAAGTCCTCATTCAGTTCTTCCCAGTGGAGGGCCTTGCCGAGCATCTCGATTTCGACTTTGCCGACCTTTTCCGGGTCTGCGTCGGCAAGGCCCTGCAAGTCCTCGCGCGGGATTGCCAGCCGTTGCCCTGATTTCAGCTTCACAATCAGCAAGTCATGTACTCGGTCGTATTCGGCGGAGACGGCGACCTCGTAGTCGTATGGATCGCGTGCATTTGCGATTGCACGGTCGATCTGTGCCTCTTCTTCAGCGCTCAGTGGGACCGCATCGATTAAATCCGACTCACAATCAGCCATGTGTCTCCTCCCATAAGCTGTTTAATTCCTTCTCGTGCAACTTCGCGGCTCGCACAACCTTCATAACATCGCTTCGCTTTGCATTTGTCGGAGTAACAGCATCATGTCGTTCGGCGAGTCGAGCTCCGCCCGGCCAAAATTCTACGATCACTACCACCTCTGCATAGGCTCCATGCGCATGGCGTGGCAGATGGTCGAACGAATAGATAGAAAACAACACCCCGCCAAACCGCAACGAACCCATGACTCATCTTACCTTCAGAACGATCCGCGATAAACTGGAAGGACATGATTCCAACCCTTGAATGGCTGCCGGAAGGCGTTAATTTTCTTGATCAGACGAAGCTCCCGCTGGAGGAGACGTACGTCCTTGCGACGGACTACAGGCAGGTTGCGATCGTCATCCGCGACATGATTGTGCGCGGCGCACCCGCAATTGGCGTGGCGGCGGCAATGGGGATGGCTCTGGGCATCGATCGCAGCAAAACGACGACATTGCCGGAGCTGACAGCCGAGGTCGCGGTGATGGCGAAGACACTGGCCGAGACGCGGCCCACGGCAGTGAATCTCTTCTGGGGTATAGACGAGATTCGCTCACTGTATAACTCGCTGGCCGCGAAGGGCGTACCGATTTCGGAGATCAAGACTGCGGTGATTGCGCGTTCGCGCCAGATGTACGACGAGGACATTGCCGCCTGCAAGCAGATGGGAGCGAATGGTGCGGCGTTGTTGCCGATGGAGGGCACTGTATTGACGCACTGCAACGCGGGTGCACTGGCCACCTGCGGATACGGTACGGCGCTGGGCGTGATTCGCGCGGCCATTGAGCAAGGGCACAAGATCAGCGTCTTCGCGGACGAGACGCGGCCGTTTCTGCAAGGCGCGCGGCTGACTGCGTGGGAGCTGATGAAAGACGACATCCCCACAACAGTGCTGTGCGACAACATGGCGGCCTCGTTGATGCGGCAGGGACGGATTCAGGCGGTGGTTGTCGGCTCCGACCGGATTGCGGCCAACGGCGATGTGGCCAACAAGATCGGCACCTACGGCGTTGCGATTCTGGCACATGAGCATGGGATTCCGTTTTATGTTGCGGCTCCATGGTCCACGGTGGATATGGCGACCAGCAGTGGCGACTTGATTCCGATTGAGCAGCGCGACGCGCGCGAGGTGACTCACTCCAATGGCAGGCAGATGACGCCAAATGGGGTGGGGATTGAGAACCCGGCGTTCGATGTGACTCCGGCAAAGTATGTGACGGCGATCATCACGGAGCGCGGTGTGCTGCATGCCCCGTATGTGGAGTCCATCCGCGCGATGGTCGGCGAAACGTCCAACAGGGCGAAGATGGCGGCAGTGCAGGGGTAACGGACCATCGCATGACGCGGTTGCAAGTTATTCCATTTCATCATTTTGATTGGAAGCAGCGACCTGGCACCGGTCACGTCTGCGCATCCGTCTGTCAGCAGAGTGACGTACATCACGGACAGGTGCCGGACACTCGCAGTCCAATAGGACTTGGCCAGTAATTTGAGCCAGGAATGAGCTGCGAGTCGTGCTCATTGTGCGAGGTGTCTCATGCCGGTTCTGCAACGCGTCACGGTATCCGTCAAGAATATTCTGTTGGCAACGGACTTCTCTCCCGTCTCGGAGAAGGCGGCCAGTTATGCGAAGGCGCTGGCGCAGAACTTCCGATCTTCCGTTGAAGTTGCGCATGTCTTCGAACCTTCGCGTGTGATTTCCTCCTTGGAGGCTGTGCTGGGGATGCCGGTTCAGCAAAAGCGGCGCGACTGTGTTCAAGGCCTTGAGAGAATGCGCCGGGAGTTTGCCTCCGATGGACTGGAGGTGGCGAGTTGTCTGCTGGAGGGGCACAAGCCGCATGACGAACTGCTGAAGGTAGCCAAGCAGCAGGATATCGATCTGATTGTCGCAGGCACGCATTCCAGATCTGGCCTGGAGCGGCTGGTGCTGGGCTCGGTGGCGGAGCAGATGATACGCAAGGCTACCTGCCCCGTGCTGACGGTGGGGCCGCATGCCAAGACGCCTGGAGATGGACCTCTGGTGTTCCGCACGATTGTGTATGCCACAGACTTTACGCCCGAGGCATCCAAGGCCGCGGTCTTTGCGCTATCGTTTGCGCAGGACAGCGGCGCGCATATTTATTTCTGCTATGTGGCCGGGGCGAATGCATCTTCGGAGGAGCGAAGATTCATGGATTCGAACTTTAAAGCGGGTTTGCAGAAGATGATTCCCGAATCCACCTACGAGTGGTGCACTCCAGAGACCGTGGTGGAGCATGGCAATGCCAGCAAAGCCATACTGGAGCTGGCCGAACGTGTTGGTGCGGACCTGATTGTGCTGGGTGCGCGGCAGGCATCCTTCTGGCTGACGCATGTGGAGCATGGCCTGACTCCTGACCTGCTGGCCGAGGCAACGTGCCCAGTGATGACGGTGTGCTAAAATCGCGTGACGGGACAGTTCTATCTCGCCATCACACCTGATGTGATCGAGGGGCCAAGCTCAGTCGCATCCTAACCGCCACGGTCGCACCCCCCGTCTGTGTCATGGCGGGTAGGCCAAAGCAAATATGCCTCTCATGCCCATAATTCGACCGGCGCGCCACTGCGGAAATTGCGATCTGCGATCGTTGCGCATGTTTTGCAGCCTGGACGACAGTGCGCTTGCCGATTTCGATCTGATTGGCACCAACGCGACCCTGCAACGCGGTTCGACCCTATTTCTGGAGAATGCACCGAGTCAGGCTGTGTTTGTGGTGTGTACCGGTCAGGTTAAGTTGTCCTGCACCTCGAAGGAGGGACGGACTCTGATCCTGAAGATCGCCATGCCGGGCGACATACTGGGACTCGGCGCGGTTATCTCCGGGTCCAAGTACGAGGTGACTGCCGAGACGGTGCAACCGACCGAGATCAAGAGCATACGCCGCGACGAATTTCTGGCGTTTTTGAAGAAGCATGGGCAGGCGAGTCTGCATGCGGCGAAGGCGTTGAGCGAGGAGTACAAGGCGGCGTTCTTCGATGCGCGGCGGCTTGCACTGTCCGGATCCACGGCCGGTCGACTGGCTGCGGTTTTACTGGACTGGGGCAGAGCGGAGTCATGTGGTAAGCCGGAGATGCGGTTCACCATGGCCCTGACCCATGAGGAGTTGGCCAACCTGGTGGGCTGCTCACGCGAGACGATGACCCGTATGCTGGGTCGTTTCAAACGGGAGAAGCTGATCCAGATTCATGGTGTTTCGATCCAGATTCTTTCCCCAGAACGTCTGGAGCGGATCTCGGTCTAGGGTATTCCGACTTTAAATCGCACTTTGAGCTTTTCTATTACACCAGCGCATGGTGGCGTTTCATCCTTTGTTTGCTTATCCTTATCAATCACATGGGAGCAGTACAAAGCTGGCGCAGGACGGGTTTGCGCGATTCCGCGCGAGCCTGACAGTTCGACCTTCCCAGAGCCGTGATCAATATCACAGCATTCCGCCACAAGACCCCCTAAGATTTGGATTCTAGGGGCGGTGATGGTCAACGACAGCGCTCATCGCGTCGGCCATGCTGCGTGGTGTAGCCCCGCGGTAGAACACAGGCAGGTCTCCCCACGCGGAGAGCGGCAGGTTCTTGAGAGATCGATGCGAGAGACGATCCAATGTAGTTCGAGGCTACATAGTTTCTAGCGAGCTGCCCCTATAAGCCGCCGCGCATAAGAAAGAGATGCCTCCGATGCACCCAACCACGATCGATACAATGCCGAGCTTTGACAGAGTGCTGGTGGCGACCGATTTTTCAGCCGCATCCCATGCTGCCTGCCAAACGGCCATTGATACCTGTATCGCGCTGCGGGCAAGTCTGGTGATCCTGCATGTCTTTCAGGCAGCAAAGTTTAGTCCGGTGGAAGGGGATGAGCGGGAGGCAGGAGAAAAGGTACAGGCTGCGAAAGCCCACCGTGACAATTGTCTGGGTGCTCTGGAGGCGATGCAGCGGCAGGCTGTACAGGCAGGCGTGAACTGTGAAGCGATCCTGGGCAGCGGCAACACGATCTCGACCATACTGGACACGATCACCGCAAAGAAGATCAATCTTGCCATCATGGGGACGAGCGCACTGCATGGATTGGAACGTATCGTCTTCGATTCCACGACAGAGGCTGTGCTGCGCCAGGCACCCTGCCCGGTGCTGACTGTGGGACCACGGGCGATGAATCCGGAGAAGGCGCTTCAGTCCAATGGACCGGTCATCTTCGCGACCGACTTCCATTTCATCACGATTCATGCAATCCGCTATGCTGCATGCTTTTCGCAGTTGACCGCATCGCGGCTGCACTGCCTCCACGTGATGCCGCGGACACTGGAGGCATGTGCACAGTGCCAGGTTGTGCCGTCGATCATGTCGGAGGCCCTGCAACAACTTGCTGCCGAGAGTGGAGTGATGTTCGAGGAGCCGATCTGCGCGACCACCTATGGCAGCGAGGTTTCCTGTGCGGTGATGGACTATGCCAGACAGCAGAAGGCCAAGCTGATTGTGCTTGGCGTGCGCAAAGCTTCCCTGGCGGATACGCACGCGCCGCTTCATATCGCCTACCGGATCATCACCGAGGCTCCCTGCCCGGTGCTGACCATGGCGTTCACCTCGCAGACGGAGCTATCGGTCGCAGAGCCCAAACGATAAGTCCATCTCATCTGCTGATCTCACAAAAACATGGAGTTGTTGGAACCATGGATCCGATGGTGGATGACTACGCATAAAAATGGGCGATGCCGCTCGGGTTATACGACGCGGGAGTAAGATTTCACGAGGCGGGGGAACGTGCCCCACACCCGGCCCCGGAGACGAATAGCCCGATGAATGCTGCATCCCCCACGCCCAGCGACCGATCCCCGCGCCGCAAGATTGGCATTACCTGTTATCCCACCTATGGCGGTTCGGGGGTGGTGGCGACGGAGCTCGGCATCGAGCTTGCGGCGCGCGGCCACCAGATCCACTTCATCACGTCCTCACTGCCGTTCCGCCTGAGCGGACGCGAGACGAACATCCACTTCCACGAGGTGGACGTGTTCCACTACCCGCTGTTTGAGCATCCTCCCTACGATTTGGCGCTGGCCACGCGGATGGCGGAGGTGGCGGAGTTTTACTCGCTGGATCTTCTGCATGTGCATTACGCGATACCGCACTCCATCTCTGCGCTGCTGGCACGGCAGATGCTGGAGACGCAGCAGGTGGTCGAGCGCCGCCGCTATCTGCCCATTATCACAACGCTGCATGGAACGGACATTACTCTGGTTGGGCTGGACCGCAGTTACCTGCCGATTACCCAGTTTGGAATTGAGCAATCGGATGGTGTGACGGCCATCTCCAGCTACCTGCGCGACCGCACCCGCGAGGCCTTCAATATCAAAGATGAGATCGAGGTCATTCGCAATTTCGTAAATTGCGACGTCTACTTCCGCGATCCGGTAAAGGCAGCAGCCATGCGCCCGCGATATGCCGAGCCAGCCAGTGGAAACCGTGCGGCGGAAAAGCTGCTGGTCCACCTTTCGAACTTCCGCCCGGTGAAGCGGGTTCTGGATGTGGTGGATGTGTTCGCCAGGGTGGCTGCCGCTCTGCCCGCGCGCCTGATGCTGATTGGTGATGGACCCGACCGCTCTGCCGCGGAGCATCTTGCCATGCGCCTGGGCGTTGCGGACCGAGTCCACTTTCTGGGCAAACAGGACAATGTGAACGAGCTTCTCCCACTGGCCGATCTGATGATCATGCCCTCGGAGATGGAGTCCTTCGGGCTGGCCGCGCTGGAGGCCATGGCATGCGGCGTTCCCAGCATTGCGACGCAGGTTGGCGGGGTTTCGGAGCTGATTGAGGATGGAGTCAACGGCCTGCTGTTTCCCTTGGGCGATACGGAGGCGATGGCTGCGGCGGCGATTGCGCTGCTGGGCGATGAGGCCCGGCTGGCTTTCATGGCTGCGACGGCACGCAAGACCGCCAGTGACCGCTTCTGCTCCAGTCGTATCATCCCGCAGTACGAGGCCTACTACGAGCGCGTGATTGCGCGCGACCGGGAGGCGAAGCCGTGAGCGGGAACCAGTCCGAAGCCGATGCACATTGCGCTGCTCTGAGGGGAAGACGCATTCTGATCACACGTGCAGCGCATCAGGCTTCGCAGTTGGCCGACCGGCTGAGTGCACTGGGCGCAACGGCGATTGTGATTCCTACCATCGAGATCGCGGCGCCTGCCAGCTATGCCGCGCTGGATGATGCGTTGTCCAGACTCTCGGAGTTCGATCTGGTCGCTTTTACCAGCGCCAACGCGGTCGAGGTGTTTCGACAGCGCGCACAGATACTTGGAATTACGCCTGAGCCGCGTCGGATCGCGGTAGTTGGGCCTGCAACGGAGCGTGCGGTTGTGGCCATCGGCCTGCGCGCCGATCTGATTGCGCCAGCGTTTACCGCCGAATCGCTGGCACAATCCATCATTGAGACGATTCTGCCTGAAGTTCCCGATGCGCGCATTCTGCTGGTGCTGGTAGAGAAGGCACCGGAGACGTTGCGTTCCGCAGTGGCGGCTGCGGGAGCCAGCGTCATGGTGGCCGCTGCGTACAGCAATCGCATTCCACAGGACTCGCTGGCGGCGATAGAAGAGCTGTTTGCGAATCCAGAGAAGGTGCCTGACGCCGTCACCTTTACCAGCGCCTCCACGGCCGAAAACCTGTTGGCTCTGCTGCAAGGGGTGGGACAGACGCTACCAGCCAGTGTGGTACGTGCCTCCATTGGGCCGATCACGACGCGGGCGCTATGCGAACTAGGTCTGCCGCCCCATCTGGAGGCGTCCGAACCCACGCTGCACGCTCTGGTTTGCGCGTTGGCCGATCACTTCAAAAAGATGCAAACTTCCGGGTAGGACCTCCCGTTTCTCAGGCTGAGGATGGTAGGTTTTAAGGATGACGAAAGCGCTTCAGACGACCAATCTTGGAGGCCTTTCCCTGGTGGCACGGGGGAAGGTCCGCGACCTGTACGCCCTCGACGATCAACTGCTGTTTGTTGCAACGGACCGCATCTCCGCATTCGACCACGTACTTGGTTCGGGCATTCCTGACAAGGGAAGGATTCTGACCCAGATTTCAGCGTTCTGGTTTGAGTTTCTGAAGGACACGGTGGCCAACCATCTGCTGGCCATCAGGGGACCCCAGATCGCCGCGTTGCTGGAAACCTCCTCGGAAGCGATCTTTGGCAAACGTCTCTCGGCGCAACAGATTCTGTCGGAGCCGGTGTTTCAGCAGCAGATTGAGGGTCGCAGCATGGTGGTGCGTCGCGCCAAGATGTATCCCGTGGAGTGCGTGGTGCGTGGCTATCTTTCCGGTTCGGGCTGGAAGGACTACCAAAAGACGGGGGCGGTATGCGGAATTCCTCTGCCTGTGGGGCTGCGTGAATCGGAACAACTGCCTGAGCCGATCTTTACCCCTTCGACCAAGGACAACAGCGGCGGGCACGACGAGAACATCTCGTATGCCGAGGTTGTGGCAATGGTGGGTGAGGAGGCCGCGGCTGAGATGCGCCGGTTGACACTGGAGATCTATACCAAGGCGTCGGAGTACGCGGCCACGAAGGGGCTGATTCTGGCCGACACCAAATTTGAGTTCGGGTGGATCGATGGCATGGGCATGGTGCTGGCAGACGAGGTGCTCACTCCAGACTCGTCGCGCTACTGGCCAGCGGCAAGTTACGCTCCGGGTGGTGCACAGCCCAGCTTCGACAAACAATATGTGCGCGACTATCTTGAATCGATTGGATGGAACAAGCAGGCACCTGCGCCCTCGCTGCCAGAAGATGTGGAAACACATACCCGGCAGAAATATCTGGATGCGTACCGTCAGTTGACTGGGCTGGACGATCTGGGCGGCATAGTGCGCGGGGACGGGCAATAGGCTTCACAAAGGTGTACCGATGCATGTGACGGACTGGAACGTATTTGACTGGGCCCTGGTTGCGATCGTGGCTTTCTCGATGGTGCGTGCGTTTTTCACCGGTCTGGTGTGCGCCATCGCCGGGCTTGCCGGGTTGCTTGCCGGGTATGAGGTTGCCAGTTGGACCTACGTCAATCTGGGGGCACAGTTCCAGGAGATGGGCTGGATACAATCGCAGGCCATTGCTCGATCAGTCGCGTTTCTGCTGATCATTGTGGGCATGGTGCTGCTGTTTGATGTTCTTGGGCGGGCCGTGCGCAGGTCGCTGCGTACGGTTGGCATGGGCACGTTCGATCGGTTGCTGGGTATGGGGTTTGGCTTCGCGCGTGGCTGTCTGATCGGCATAGCGCTGCTGATCGCATTGTCCTCCTTTGCGCCGCAGTCTCCGATTATCGTTCGATCGGTGCTGCGACCCTATTTATTTACGGTTGCTCATGAGGTATCCTTCCTCATACCGGATTATCTTCAACAGCGGATCTTGTGACAGGCAGTTGATTTTGAGAAAAACCATCCTTCCCATAGCAGAAAATTAAATCGCACTGGATCAATTGCCGTGCAGTGGATTACAGTAGGGATTCATGTTGATGCGGAGAGCAAGCGAGGTACGACCTTTGAAGCGCGAATTGGACACCCTGATCACACAGATGCATAGTGCTGGCATCACGTATGCGGATGCCATACGGCAGTTCAAGAAGCGCTACATTCTGGAAGTGCTGGCGCACCACAAGGGCAACCAGTGCAAGGCCGCGACTGAGTTGGGAATGCATCGCAACACATTAAGCCGCACGCTTGCGGAACTGGATATGGACTCTGCGCAGATCCGCAAGGGAATGCGACGGCCCGTGATGAGCGAGCGGCCCGTACTGGGTCAACGGTCGATGATAGGACAGCGGCCAAGAGTGCAGCTTACTGGGATTGCACGGCAGGCCTAGACAGGAAATACGCTACCGAGTGCATCTCGCATGCCATGAAGATGGTGTGCTGTCGCCTGTTCCGGATTGCGGTGTGGCGCGTCTAAGATAGCAGAGCATGACTCTTGCAAACCAACATCGAGCAAAGCGCAACGTGCCATGGATCGTTGTGTGTCTGCTTGGCTGCATTCTTCTGGCAACTGCCGGGTGGATGAGCGCTGCCCAGACAGCCACAGCGCACGATCCGGTCGTGCAGCAAACGACGCATCCGGAAGCTGCAAAGCAGATGCCCAGCAAGCAGAATCTGCGCGAGGCCGAGGACGCGTATCTGGCCGGTGCCAAGAAGCTGGAACGGGACGATCTGAACGGTGCCGAAAGCGATTTTAAACGAGCGCAGAAGCTGGATCCTGAGAACGCGGATTATGCGATTGCCATCTCTGTGGCGCGACAGCACAGGGTGCTTGAGCTGGTGCAGCAGGCTGGCAAGGAGAAGCTGTCTGGGAACCAGGGGCAGGCGGAAAAACTGCTCGCCCAGGCGCGTGCCATCGATCCGGAGAATCCCCTGGTGCTGGAACACCGCGAACTGGCTATGCAGGCGGATGTTGTGGCGCCGGATGCTGCATCTGGCAAGAGTGCTATCGACCAGGCGTCGGGAAAGTCGATGGATCAGGCCGGCAACGCGACTTCCGTGGGATTAGCGGAACGAGCCGCGATGCTCACCGCAGGCCAAGCGCGCCAGCCCTGGAGCATTCAGGTGCCGGCTCTGGCCAGCGCCATCGAGCTGCAGCCAAGCGACGAGGTGAAGAGCTTTCATATCCATGGCGAATCAGGAGAAGTGATGCGCCAGGTGGCCGCAGCCTATGGCATTCGGGTAGTCATCGATAGCTCTGTGGTACCGAAGGCAATTGGCTTCGATCTGGATCACGTGAAGTACGCGCAGGCCATGCAGTTGATGAAGGACATGACCAATGTAATTCTGATACCGCTGGATACGACCAGTGTTCTGGTGGCGCGCAACCTGCCTTCAAACCGTCTTTCCCTGTTGCCTCTGGTGGAAGAGACCATCTATCTGCCGGAATCCACGCAGGACCAGATCAACGAGATTGCAACCGTGGCGCGCGATGTATTCGGGGTGCGGCAGGCAAGCGCCCAGGTAGGCACTGGCAGTGTTGTGCTGCGCGCTCCGCAAGATGTGATTCCAGTGATGAACCGCGTGATTGAGGAGCTGGTGGATTCCACTGGCGAGGTGATGGTGGAGGTAAAGATGTATGAGATCACCTCCACGCACACAGCCAATGGAGGAGCGAACATTCCCACTGCGGCCGGTATCTACAACGTGGACCAGGCAGCCACATCTCTGGTGAATGCAAACTCGGCGCTGGTGCAGCAGGCGATTGCGCAGGGTCTGGTTAGCGCATCGGCCAGCAATCTTACGATTGCCGGGGAACTGATTGCGTCGGGACTGGTGCAGAGCAGCCTGCTCTCCAGCACAATAGGAGCGGTGGGCGGCGGCACTACGTTGACAGGCATTACCGAGACGGGCAACATCGCGTTGCACCTCGGCATGAATGCGAGCGAAACGAAGGCGCTGGACGATGTTCAGCTTCGGGTGATCGATCGGCAGCCAGCAACGATTCGCGAGGGGTCGCGCTATCCAATCGTCTCTTCCACTTATACCTCGGGGTTGTCCACCGCGGCGTCCGCTTTGGGTAAGGCTTCCATCAACGGCGTCAGCGTTGCCAGCCTTCTGTCGCAGTATGCGGGCGGAAGCAGCGCAACAATCCCCCAGGTGACGTATGAGGACCTGGGCATAACCCTGAGTGCGACCCCGACCATTCTCAAGTCGGGCCGGGTCAGGTTGCTACTGGACTTGAAGATCGAGGCGCTTTCGGGCAGCACAAGCGATGGCAACCCCATTCTGGAGAACCGTGCCTTTAAATCGGATATCACGGTGGGCGAGGGCGAGAGCGCCTTACTGGTGAGCAGTGTGAGCAAAATCGAGACGGCTGCGATGTCGGGCATTCCAGGCTTGAGCGAATTGCCCGGCTTCCAAATGCCCGTCACCGAGGATGCACAGAAGGACACCAGCCAACTTGTGATCCAGGTGACGCCCCATGTAGTACGGCGACGGTCCAATCTTGTGGCGACCCCACGCTTCGCGTTGCCGCCGCAATCTGTCAATTAATCGGAAGCCCAAGACTGCGATGGACCGGTACAGAATGACCTGCTAACCGTGTGTTTGTCCGGGGAAGAAAGCAGCGCGTTTACTCGGCAAGGCGCGAGCTTGCGTTGTGCGATGGAGAACACGATGTCCTGTGCGATCGCGGTGTGCGGCGGACGCGCGTTGACCGTGGCTACGCGGGCCGATATACTTCAGGGTGTGCGAGCGGGAGTAGCTCAGTGGTAGAGTGCTTCCTTGCCAAGGAAGATGTCGCCGGTTCGACCCCGGTCTCCCGCTCCATAACCAGCCCTTCTGCGATACACTCTTCCTACAATCAACCGGGTGTGCGCTAAAGCGCAGGCCCTGCGGGGCGCGGTACCCAAGTGGTAAGGGAGAGGTCTGCAAAACCTTTATGCGCCGGTTCGATCCCGGCCCGCGCCTCCAACTTCTCTCCCGTTTCTCTTTCAGCTTCAATGGATTATGGCCAACTTCGAGTTTGTGCTCGTTCGGGCCCGGATCGTTTTGAATTGACCATAAAGCCGAACCCAGCGGGGACAGGGATTTAGGACCCCATCGATGGACTGTTTTGCCAGTCACAGCGAGCGCTTTGTCCTGGGAATCGCTTTTAAGATAGTGTCTGTTGGGAGGATTCTGATGCGTTCGTACGTTCGCTATGCTGCTTTATTCGTCCTTCTTCTGGCTTCCGTAGCAAGAGCTGCCGACACCGAGACCCAGTATCTATCCGGTCTGGGCAAGGATGACCCAGTCCAGTGGCAATTCATGGTCGACAAGGGCCAAAAAGCCAATCAGTGGTCCACTATCGGCGTCCCATCCAACTGGCAACTGCAAGGCTTTGGCATCTATGAATACGGGCGATCCAATCCGGTGGGCGGTTGGCCACGCACGCACGGCATCTACAAGCGAACTTTTACCACCCCTGCCACCTGGCGAGACAAGACCGTCTTCGTCAAGTTTGAAGGCGTGATGACCGATGCTGCGGTCACCATCAACGGGCAATCCGCTGGCCCGGTTCATCAGGGTGGCTATTACGCCTTCCGGTACGACATCACGAAACTGCTGAAGCCCGCCGGGCAGAAGAACGAGATCCAGGTTGATGTGGACGACGACTCCATAAATGCCTCTGTCAACAATGCCGAGCGACGTGCGGATTACTGGAATTACTCTGGCATCTTCCGGCCTGTTTATCTCGAAGCTGTCCCCAGGACATTTGTCGATCATCTGGCCATCAATGCACCCGCGACGGGATCGTTGGATGTGGATGTCACGCTCTCTGATACGCGATCGGCAGCCGTGCGCACATCGGCCACGGATGGCCCCAAAGCATCATTGGAGATGCGTGTCCTGGATGCCAGCGGCAAACCTGTGGGCAACCCCATCACGGCGAGGGATGTCTCGCTGAATGGAACTGCGCATCTCTCCGGAACGATCCTCAATCCGCGACTATGGAGTGCTGAAACGCCGAACCTGTACCAACTTGAGGTGCGGTTGAAATCAGGCGATGCGGTGGTGCATACGGTGCGTCAGAAGTTCGGGTTCCGCACCATTGAGGTCCGTCCTGGGCAGGGCCTGTTCGTCAATGGTAAGCGCGTGTTTCTCAAGGGCGTCGCTCGTCATTCATTCTGGCCCGATTCCGGCCGAACCCTGTCACCGCAGCTCTCCACAGACGACGTCAAGCTGATCAAAGATTTAAACGGCAACGCGGTCCGCTCCAGCCACTATCCGCCGGATCGACACTTTCTGGATGCCTGCGACGAACTCGGACTGTATGTGCTGGATGAACTCGCCGGCTGGCACCAGCATTACGACACAGATATTGGTCAGAAGCTGGTGAAGGAGATGGTGGAGCATGACGTAAACCATCCGTCGATCCTCTTTTGGGACAACGGCAATGAAGGGGGCGGAAATCCCGCGCTGGACGGCGAGTTCTCAAAGTACGACCCGCAAAAGCGCGTGGTCCTGCATCCCTGGAGCGCCTATCCTCCGGGCATCGCAGATACCAAACACTACCCAACCTATGAGATGTTGCAGCAGAAGCTCGCCGATGATGTGGTCTATTTCCCCACTGAGATGCTGCATGGACTGTATGACGGTGGTGCGGGGGCGGGCCTGAATGAGTATTGGAATGCCATCCTCAGCAGCAAGGCCGGGGCGGGCGGATTTTTGTGGGCGTTTTTGGATGAAGATGTGAAGCGCGTGGATAAGGGCGGCATTCTCGACTCCGCCGACAACCAGGCTCCAGACGGAATTGTTGGCCCCTATCGCGAGAAGGAAGGCAGCTTCTACACCGTCCAACAGCTTTGGTCGCCGATCATCGTGACGCCGACTGATGGCAACTCGCGTTCCTTTACCGTGTCCAACCGATATTCATTCACCAATGCGGACCGCTGCACCTACGAATGGGAGACGATCGCCTTTCATCAACCAAAGGACGCAGCCTCCGGTTCGGTGGTACTGGCGTCGCGTACCGACCACGGCCGTTCGCTTGCGCCGGGTGCCACGGCAAGTTGGGAGGGCTGGGGACCGCCTGCTGTTGCTGCAGGTACAAGCGCAAAGACCACACCCGATGCCACACGGCTGCGCATTAAGGATGCCAATGGACGTGTGATTCGGACCTATGTCTGGCCCACTAACGATCTGACGCCTCATTTGGAGCAGGTGAATGCGACTGTCGGTGGCGCAAAGCCTGCAACCACTGAATCTGGCGACACACTGACCGCGACTGCAGGGGATCTGTCGCTCCAGATCAGCAAGACCACCGGCCTGTTGATCTCTGCTATACGTCAGGGCAAGTCTTTCTCGCTGGTCAACGGCCCACGAATCGTTGCGATGGGAGCCAAGGTTGCACCTGCTCGAGCGCAGCCAGGAGCGCCGCCTTCGCCTCCGCCGGCAGCAACCGTTGCGCCGGAATCTAACCTCACCTCATTAACCCACAGCGCCGACGGCAACGATCTGGTGATCACTGCAGATTTCACGGGTACCATGAAATCGCTTACCTACCGTCTCAAACCCAATGGCTGGTTGTCCATCGACTACGATTACGCGCTGAGTGGCGAGCAGGAATACTTTGGCATCGGGTTCGACTACCCCGAAGCGAATGTTAAGGGTATGCGGTACCTTGGCGAAGGTCCCGCGACGGTCTATCAGAATCGTCTTGCCGGCGGAACTCTCGACGTATGGAACAGGCCGTATAACAACACCATGGTTGGCGATCCGGACGACCTCAAACCCGGCGAGCATTTCACCTATCCTGTCTTCAAGGGCTTTTACGAAGGCGTGCGCTGGTTGCAGCTCAATACCTCGCAGGGCCCAATCACGGCGATGGTAGACCAGCGTCCTGACTCACCCATCTACGTGCAGGTTTTCACTCCGAAGACTCCGCCTACAAGCCTCATCGGGCAAGCTGGCGTGCCTTTCGCAAATGCAGGACTATCTTTTCTGCACGCTATTCCAGCGATAGGCAGTAAGTTTGTGGGGCCAAAGTCCAGTGGTCCCATGGGGCAGCCGGCGGTTGCTAAAGGGGAGTATAAGGGTCAGATTAGCCTGTACTTCGGATTGCTGCCTGCTCAGTAAGACGGACCCATTCGACACGGGAGGATTCCTTCCACGGTCGACCGTGTCGATTCGTGAGGATGACCGCGATCCGAAGCGGCTGCGCACGCCGCACAGGATGTGATCTGGGTATGAAGTGACACAAACCCCCGCATCCGATCATGGCTAAAACTTCGACAGCGCGTTATGCTTACTGCGCATCACAATGGGGAGTTAGCGATGAACCATCTATTTGGTATGACAAACGATCGCAGATATCACAGTGCGGTCATGGCCTGCACCGCAATTGCCACCTGTGTCCTGGCTCTGTTCGTACAACCTTGCATTGCACAATCTGCCGAAGCGAAGAATCCGTGGCAGAAGATGCAGATGCCGACCGCCGCTGCGGTTAAGCAGGCGTGGACGAATCCTCCATCGGAGTATGGGCCTGAGCCTTACTTTGGATTGAATGGAGCGGTCACCATCGAGAGCCTGGGGCATGACCTCGACACCGCCAAGAGTATTGGCTTCCGCGCTGTGACGGTGCAGGCGGGCAATGGCATGGCTACGCCGTATCTGACACCGGAATATTTTGCCTTCTTCAAGCAATTCGCCGAAGAGGCCAAAAAGCGCGATATGCGGATTTGGATTGTCGATGACCTCGGCTATCCCAGCGGCTTTGCCGGTGGCCTCATCAGCAAGCAGGTGCCAGAATTGCGCATGCAGGCGCTCAACCTTATGCCAGGTATTGCGGTGAAGGCCGGCGAATCGCTGAACCAGGCGGTCAGCGCCAATGCCGTATCGGCGGTGGCAGTTCGTACAACAGGCGATGATCACATGTCGATTGCGCTGACTGGTGGCAAGCTCGCCTGGACAGCTCCCGCGGGTGGCGACTGGAAGGTCTATGTTGTGGAGCATATCTTCCGTAGTTCTCAGGTCAAGGGCGGTGGTGGCCCTGGCAGTTCGCTGGAAGACTACATGGATCCAGCTGCGACGGCTGCCTATATCGGCTTTACGCATCAGGGCTACTTCAACGTCATGCCGGAACTCTTCGGCAACACCATTCTGGGCTTCCGAGGCGACGAACCCGACTACTCCATTGGCGGTCTGCCCTGGACGCCGAAGTTCTTTGATACCTTCCAGCAGGTGAAGGGCTACGACATTCGGCCCTATCTTGGTGTTCTGGTCATGTCGAAGCCCCAGATAAGTGGCTTTGGCGGGAAACCAGCCGTTGCTCCTCCCGTTGCTCCTAAACTCACCGATGCCGAACAGCGCGCCATGGGCGACTATGCGGATGTCTTCTCGCAGATGTTTCGCGATGGCTTCTTCAAGCCGCAAGGCGTGTGGTGCGCGGCGCACGGTGTGGAGTATCAGGTCCATATCAATCATGAGGAAGCAGAGATGCAGTTGGTGCGCTCGCAGGGCGAGTTCGTGCGCGACATGAAGTATGTGGAGGAGCCCGGCATCGATGCCATCTGGCACCAGATTTGGACTGACACGGTGACGGATTATCCGCGGCTTGCCTCCAGCGCGGCGCATATCTATGGCTATCCGCGCTCGTTTACCGAAAGCTTTGCCGCCTACCGCCCGGAACCCGATGTGACCATGGCGCGTTACATATTGAACGAACAGATGGTGCGCGGCATTAACGTGATTGAGACCATGATGTTTGCTGCAACCCGTCCTGAGGGAGCGCCTCCTGAGCCGGAGCGCCCCAGACCACCCGTCGCAACTACTGCGGCTACAGGGGGAACGGCAGCACCGGCACCACCACCGCGTCCTCGTGGCGGAGGGCCTTCGAATTTGATGCGCGATCCCGCGTGGCCCGCGCTGATGGACTACGTTCATCGCCTGAGCTATGTGATGAGCATGGGACGACCTGCGGCGCAGGTTGCGCTGTACATCCCATCCAGTTCGATGTGGCTGGACGATTCGGCAGCCGATACCGCGTTTGTGGCGACCGAGCGTCTTCTGTCCGAGCGGCAGATTGACTTTGACATTATCAACATCGACGCACTGGCCACCGACCTCAAGGCTGGGTCGGGCTACCTCGAAACCATGAGTGGTAACCAGTATCGGACGGTCGTGATCCCGTATGCGGATGTACTTTCGCAAGCAGAAGTGGACCGCCTGAAGGCGCTGGTGAAGGGCGGCGGCAAGGTCCTCTTCCTGGGCAAGACGCCAACGATGATCTCGGGCAAGTCAATGATGGATTCGCATGCGGCAACGCCTGCGGACTTCGCCTTTGCCACCGTGGAGACCTCAGTGCAGCTTCCGCCGACGCCGAGGGTTCCATCCGATGCTCCCGCGGCGGCACCTGGCCCGCAGGTGGTTCCTGCGGCAATCGAAACAGCGGTCAACAAGGTCCTCGGACCGCGTGAAGTTGCTCTGGATACACCCGACACCGCACTGAAGGTGAACACGCGCCGACTGAAGGACGCTGACGTATACCTGTTTTTCAATGAGGGTGCTCAGGCGAGTTCACACTCGGTGACACTGAAGGCTACGGGAAAGACGGTAGAGGCATGGAATCCTGCGACCGGTGCTGTGTCGCCCGTTGTTGCATCGGCGGGCAAGGGCGGTGTCACGATAAAGCTCGAACTGAAACCATACGAGACGGAGTTGCTGACAGTTCGGTAAACAACCGCCGCGCTACTGTCCGCGCGTGCTGAAGGAAGCCATCATGGCGGGCAACCGCTGGTTGGAAACGGTAAAGAGGTTCTCTGGGTATTGGCGGAATTGCAGCATCTGATTATAAATTTCTGCCTCGTGGCTGCCGTTCAGCGCCAATCCGGCAAGGTATTGCAGACGCAGGTTGTGATCGCGATTGATCTCTGCGTCTGCTAACCAGGTTTGCAGATCGGATGCCTGGCCGGCGTACGTGCTCAGCATCTGGGTAGCGGAAGCAAATCCCACATCGCGCATGGATTGCCCTACAGCCTGGTAAGCAGGCAGCGCTAGTTGGGCCTCCATCGCATCCACGTCGATTGCCATGGGCCCGTTGCGCCCCAGCATCACCAGATCGTACCCGCCGCCGTCGCGTTCGTTGGCAAAGATAGCGCCATTCGGGAAGACCGCGAAGAAGGTTGCAATCTCGCTTTTGACGGTGCTGAGATCACTCTCGTACAGCGGCACCCATTGTGTCACCATGCCACCGGGGTTCAACCTGCTCTTCACCAATTCGAAGTACTCCTGGGAGTACAGCATCGCGCTGCCCTTCACAAATGGGTGGATCGGGTCCGAGGTGATGATGTCGAACTTCTCTGGCGTGGTAAGCACGTAGTGGCGCGCATCGTCGAAGATAACCTGCGTGCGGTGATCGTCCAGCACGTCGTAATGCTCTGCGTGGAAGTACTTCTTGGTGGTCTTCGGGATCATCGGTTCCATCTCGCAGATGACGATCCGCTGGATGCTTGGCTGCAGCACGAATGTGCCTGCAGTAACGCCCGCACCGAAGCCCACAATCAGCGCAGAGCGAGGCTGGCCGTTGACCAGCGCAGGAATAATTCCCAGCATGCGTTGCATGCGCATATCGGCAGGCTGAGTAGAGGCCTCCACTTTGCCGCTGACGTGAAATTGGATGGAGCCATCGTTCCATCGCGAGATTGCAATCGAGGAGTTCATGCCTTCCGCGGTGTACAGGATCTGCGAGAGGCCGGTATTCACTTCCAGCGTTCGACCATAGGCGATCAGCTCGCCTGGAACATCGGAGACGTGCGTGGCCATGACGATGGCGCCGCATGCCGTTGCCGCCAGCAGCACCGATCCAGTGACGGAACGCGAGCGCCACAGCACTGGCAGCAGGACGACGAGCGCGCTGACGATGCAGATGCCGATGAGCACGCTCTCGCAGTAGCGTGTACCGATGGAGGGGATCAGGACCACACTGAAGGCCAGTGCTCCCAGAATGGCGCCACCGGTGTTGGTGGCGTATACATGGCCAACCAGACGACCCGGGTCACCGCCGCGCGCGGAGGCGGCCAGTGCCAGAGGAAAGCTTGCTCCCCAAAGCATCGCCGCGGGCAGAATCGCCCACAAGCATCGCACCAGATCCAACTGGAAGGTGTACCAGATACTGGTAGACAGGTAGGGATTGATGGGCCAGAACGGCAGCGAAACGGCAATGATCCAGGCACTCCAGGCGACTGCGCCGGCAAGCGCCATCTGGCAGCAGCCGAGGGCGATGCGAGGGTGTTTGGTTCCGCGCAGAAGCAGCGATCCCACCAGGCTGCCAATTCCCAAACCCACCAGAAATACCGCCAGTATGAGCGAGAAGACATACACCGTAGCGCCAAGCATCAATCCCAGCAGACGTGTCCAAACGACCTCGGCGCCCAGAGCGCTCGCGCCTGATAGGGCGATAGCCGCATACACCGGCCAGTTGGTGGGCGTGTCCACGTCTTTTTTGACGGGTGTGGCTACGGGCGTCGTGTGCGGACTGAGACGGGCCAGAAGAAGGCAGAGCAGCGCCACGGCAACATTGATGGTTGCGGCAACCATGGTTGCGGTGGTCAGGTTGAACTCGCGCAGCAGGTAGAAGCTGGCCAACAGGCATCCGAAGACAGCGCCTGCGGTGTTGCAGCCGTAAAGCAGGCCCATCCAGGAGACGCCTTCCGGCGAAGTCTCCAGCCAGCGCGCCGCAGTGGGCAGCGACGCTCCCATCAAAATCGTGGGCGGCAACAGGCACACAGAGCAGATCACAGCACGCAGCAGGATCGAGGGCAAGCCAAACCCCACGGCTGCAACGTAGATGCCGCTGACCAGGGGCATGCCGAACAGAACCAGGATGGCAAACAACGCGATTCCCAACTCCACCATCGCGACCATGCGCAAAGGATGTCTTGCATCCTGCAACACGAAGCGCGGCAGAAGAAGGCTGCCAATGCATAGGCCGCCCATAAAGGTGGCCAGCAGAACGCCCAGCGAGATGGCGGTAGAGCCGATCACCAACTGCAGCAGTTGGTACCAGACAATTTCGTAGATCAGCGCGGAGCATCCGCTGGCAGCGAACAACAGAAGCAGCGCTGGAAGATAGCGGCGCGACGCGGCGGCGAGTGGGGCAGGAACAGTTTTGGTCATAACTCCGCCCTCGACAACATGGGTGTTGGATTAGTTCTGAGGAATTTCAGGTGGATTCTCGTTTCCAGGCTTGGCTTCGCTCGAAGTATACGCTCTTCCCGTGGTAGAACGGCAACCCACCCTCTCCCTATGACATGGTGAAAAGATGGGACAGCGAGAGGAGGCGTCTGCACTCTACTCGTAGCGAAGGGCCTCGATGGGGTCGAGGTTGGCTGCACGGATGGCTGGGATCATGCCACTGGCCAGGCCGGTGATGGCCAGGATGACAGTGGAGACCAGCACCGAGACGGGCGAAATGAGAAGGCGAATGTCGGCAGCGTCCGCGTGCTGCGCCATTGCGCTGTAAAACGTGATGCGTCCAACCATGGCGGAGATGAGATAGGCCAGGGCGATTCCGCAGAGGCCGCCCACACTTGTGATGGCCATGGCTTCAGCCAGGAATTGCAGCAGGATGTGCCTGCGGCGTGCTCCCAGGGCCTTTTCCACGCCAATCTCGCGGGTACGCTGCTGCACGGCCACCAGCATGATGTTCATCAGGCCGATGCCTGCAATGCCCAGCGTGAGCGCGCCCACCAGGGAGAGCAGCACCTGCAGGGCAAGCGAGAGGATATTGAACTGGTGCAGTTCGGTCATCAGGTTGGCGACATAGATAGCACTATGGTCCGATGGGCGGAAGTGGTGCGCCGAGGCCAGCGTCTCTCGCAGGCCTTTTTCAGCCAGTTCATTGTTGCCTGTGTAACTGAACCAGATGCCATCAAGGTAGTACGTGTCCTTCAGGTCGCTCATGGTGTTGAAGGGGATATAGATCTGGCGGTTGACGTCGTCTTCGGACTCCTGCATCTTGGGGTGAAGGATTCCGATGATGGTAAACGTCTCTCCATTGAGGCGGATATCTTCGCCCAGCGCCCAGGCACCCGAGAAGAGCTTGGTTTTGGACTCCGATCCAATGACGCAGACGTGGGCCCGCTGTTCGTCTTCAGCGCGGTTGAAGAAGCGACCCTGATCGGTATCCAGCTTCATGATGTCCTGGTACTCGGGACGAACTCCGTTCACGCTCCAGGTGTAGTTGTGCAGGTCGTTCTGCACAGGAACATCCTTGCTGACGTCGGGGGAGATATGGCCGATTCCGGGGACGGCAGCGGCTGCGCGGTCCACATCGTCCAGCGTGAAGTGAACCCAAACGCCGGACTTGTCACCGCCTGCCTGTTCGCTGGTGCGACCGGGGAATACACCGATGGTGTGCGTACCCCACTGCGCAAAGATGTTCTGGATTGCGCGGCTGAAGCCTGCGCCATAAGCCAGCAGCAGCACAACCGTGGCAATGCCCCATGCCATTCCCAGCATGGTGATGGCAGTGCGCCGGCGGTTGTAGAGCATCGCCTCCCAGGCCTGGCCGAGAATAGCTTTGAACATTGCTGGTGCCTCTGGGTACTCGTTACTGGGTGCTGGATACTAGGTTCGATTAATGGAAGTCGTGTCCCGGCCAATTGAAAACTTCATTCACGGCGGAGGGCTTCGATGGGGTCCATTTGTGCGGCTTTGTTCGCTGGATACAGCCCTGCGGCAACACCGCACAGCACCAGCGATGTGAGGGCCAGCGCGGCCGACCACGGCACCAGGCGCGGCGGATCCCATCCCGGCATCTTGTCGGTGAGGCAGTATTGCAGCAGGGCCATAAAGGCGGCGGAGACGGCAATACCAATCAGCCCGCTGAGGCCCGTCATCAGAAGTCCCTCCCAAAAGAACTGTGCGACGATACTTCGTTTGCTGGCGCCAATGGCCTTCAGCAAGCCAATCTCGTGGGTGCGTTCGGTGACGGAGACCAGCATGATGTTGACGATTCCTACAGCGCCGAGGCCAAGGGTGACGATACCCACTCCGCCAAGAAAGATGTCCATGGCGTTGAAGATGGCACCCACCATTTTTTCTTCCTCGATGGAGTCGAATTCCTGGAAGGCGTCCGTGAGCGATGGATCGAAGCCATGGCGCCGTGCGATCAAGCGGTGCACAGCTGCCACGGCGGCGATGGCATCACCGCGCTTTGCGGGCTGGTACTGAATGGAGGTGAGTGCGTCCTGGGGAATGTTGTCGCCTTTGTAGGGGAACAGCTGGAGCATGGTGGTGACGGGGATGTAGAGTCTTTGGTCGTCGCCATCGTTGGTGCCGCGGCTGATCTTGCCGACCTGGCCGATGACGGTGAAGGCGATGCCATTGATGGTGATGGACTCGCCGGTGGCTGGCCGCCCTGCGAAGAGCAGGATCGCGGTCTTGTAGCCCAGCACGGCGACGCGCCTTCGATCCGCCAGGTCGGCATCATCCAGAAAGCGGCCCTGTGCCAGAGGAACAAATTTTACGGTGGCATAGTTGGGCTCGACTCCAAATACGGCGTTGGAGGTATTGTTCCACTGGCTGACCTGGTAGAGACCGTTGTTCTGCAACTCGTCTGTGACGGCGCGCAGTTGTGGCAGTGTACGCAGCGCGGCCTCATCGGCCCTGGTCAACCAGTAGGGACGCATCCCTGTGTGCTGGTTGGCCACCGCGGGGATGGTGCCATTCCACATCATGACAATGTCGTTGCCCAGGGTTGCGAACTCACGGTGTTGACCGGAGCGGAAGCCCTCGCCCAGACCCACCAGCACAAGCAGGGATCCTACACCCCAGGCGATGCCAAACATGGTGAGGAAGCTGCGCAGCTTGTTGGCTGCGATCACGCGGAAGACCTGACCGAGAATGTCTGCGAAGGACTGCATACGGAAGCGACGCGGGCGGAACTCTGCCATGAATGATACGCGGTTGCCTATGCCTCAGTTCCCGCAGTGGACGCATCGATTCGCATGGGAACCGATTATCGGTGGGTTGCGTAGTCTACTGCAGAGGAATGACATGCTGTTACCGTGCAAGAGTTGATATACCTGTTGCACAGGTTAATTGCGTCTTGGATGGTTGCTGCACTCCAGACGCATGGAGGTACGAGTGGTTGGGTCGCGTAAAAGTAAAAAATTCTGGATATGGCTGACCGTTGGCGTGGTCTTGTTGTGTGGCCTGGTGGCGGGTGGCATCCAGCTGGCGCAACTGGTGAAGGGTTCGTCCATCGATCCAAATCGATTGGCGAAGGTGACGCGCGGGGATGTGACGCGGTCCGTGGTGGCCACCGGACAGATACAGCCGATTACGAAGGTTGAGGTGAAGAGCAAGGCATCTGGGATCGTCGAAAAACTGTATGTGGACATCAATAACCAGGTGAAGAAGGGACAGCAACTGGCGCAACTCGACCAGCAGGAGATTGTGGCGCAAGTGGACGCTCAGAGGGCGCAACTCGCCTCTGCTGAGGCCAATGTGAGTGCCTACGAGGCAAACATTGAACAGGACAAGGTGAACGCGGCGGCGCCGGACCTGCCGATGTACAAGGCCACTCTGGATCGCAATCTGGAGATGAAAAAGAGCGGTATTGTGAGCCAGCAGGCGCTGGACGACACCAACAAGGAGTACCTGGCCGCGCTGACCCGGCGCGATTCGGCCACGGCACAGGTCGGCGTGGATACAGCCAAGCTCAAGCAGGCGCATGCGCAGGTGCTGCAGAGCCAGGCCAGCCTGAAACAACTGGAAGAGCAGCTCAGCTACACCACCATCGTCGCGCCCATGGATGGCGTGGTGCTATCGCGCAATGTGGAGATTGGCGACGCGGTAAGCTCCATCCTGGTGTTGGGATCGACGGCCACGCTGGTGATGACCGAGGGAGACATCCATCAGGTGTATGTGCAGGGTAAGGTGGACGAGGCCGACATCGCGCATGTGTATATGGACCAGCCTGCGCGCATCAAGGTGGAGAGCTTTCGTGACCGCACATTCAATGGCAAGGTGACGAAGATTGCGCCGCTGGGCGTGCAGAAGGACAATGTAACGACCTTTGAAGTGCGCGTCTCGATTGACAATGCCAGTGGCGATCTGAAGGCCAACATGACCGCCAACGCGGAGATCCTGCTGGATGAGCACAAGGGCGTGCTAACCGTACCGGAGAATGCGGTGATCTACGACAGCCAGAAGAATGCGTCGGTGCAGGTACCGGATAGCAAGCAGAAGGATGGCTACCGTAAGGTGGCAGTCAAGGTGGGTCTCTCCAATGGATCGGTGAGCGAGATCACGAACGGACTGAAGGAAGGCGACCAGGTCATCCTGCAGCAGTGAGCGGCAGCGGGGTGCGTGGACCCATGCTGCGCGGCGTGGGAGAACCAACCCCGTTCCGTGGTGGACAAAGCTAAGTGGATTGACGGCAGAATGGGTGTCCGCCTATAGTTCTCTCGCTTCAGGAAACATAAGCCCACTGCCCACCAGGTATGTGCTGAAAGGTTGCGTCATGACCCAATCAAGGCTCCACTTCGCATCGCTGATATTAACCCTGGTTGTTGTGCTGACATCAGGAGCAACGGCGCAGCAGGCTGCTCCCGTGCTGCCGCAGGTGGCCAAAGTCACGGTCAATGTTCCAGTGACCCTCAAAGACAACGGCACCAGCTGGACGCTGGATAACGGCATCGTCAAGATTACCGTACCCAAGAGCGATGGCAACCTGTCGGAGGTGGTCTATCACGGCATCAGTATTCTGGGCCACGGCAAATACTGGGAGCAGACGCCTGCCGGAACTATTAGCGCAAGGGTGACGATCGATCCGGCAACGAATGGCGGCGCGCGCGCGGAGGTCTCCGTCAAAGGTGTGAACCCGCGCAGTATGGACATCGAGACGCGCTACACCCTGGAGCGTGGCAGCAGCGGTTTCTACACTTATGCGGAGTATGTGCACCCGGCCTCGTACCCTTTCGTGCATGTGGGCGAGAACCGCTTCATTCTGGAGTCGATGAACCCCACGTTCGATTGGATCTCCGTAGACAAAGACCGCAATATGCTGATGAGCAACGCCCGTGGCGGCATCACCATTCACGCTAAAGAACAGAGCATCTACACCACGGGCCTCTATAAGAACTCCGTGGAACACAAGTACACCTACAACGCGCTGATGTACAAGCTGCAGGCGTGGGGATGGAGCAGCACAAAAGACCACGTTGGCGTGTATTTCATGAATCCGTCCAATGAGTACATTGGCGGTGGTCCGGAGAAGCTGGATCTGATCGATCACCTGCAATCCACCATCCTGGACTACTGGACCAGTGGCCATTATGGGGCGGGCGACAACACGGAAATCCCCGCCGGTCAGGATTGGGGGCGAGTGGTAGGGCCGATCTTTATCTACTTTAACCGGCTGAGCAACGCCAAGGACCCTTCGCAGACCGAGTTGGACAAGCTGACGGCCAGCTATGGCAGCGGGATGCCCGCTGTGCCAGCGGAGTGGCGTGACAACGGCATCGCTTTATGGAAGGACGCAGTCGAGAAGTCGAAGGCTGAGAAGGCAGCATGGCCCTTTGGCTGGGTACAGGGCGTCGACTACCCGCATAAGGATGGGCGAGCCACGGTCAGTGGGCAACTGGTTCTTAACGATACACAGGCCGCTTCCAAGCTGCTGCCCAACCTGAATGTCGGGCTTACTCATGCGAATTTCAAGGGCTCTGAGAGCGGATATACGCTGCTGGCTGGCAATGGCGACATCGTCACCTGGCCGCATGACGGCAACTTCTATCAGTTCTGGACGGAGGGCACGGCAGATGGCAGGTTCACCATCCCTAACGTCCGCCCGGGAACCTACACGCTGCACGCCTTTGCCAATGGAGTGCTGGGCGAGTACGCCAAGGCCGACATCACGGTGGATGCAGGCAAGAAGATCGATCTGGGCAAGCTCGACTGGCAACCTGTCCGTTATGGCAAGCAGATATGGGAGATCGGTTATCCTGACCGCAAGGCCGATAAGTTCTACAAGGGTGATCCTGCCAACTACTGGCTGTGGGGCTGGGGATTGCGCTACAGCGGACTCTTCCCGAACGACATCATCTATACCATCGGCAAGAGCGACTACCGCAAGGATTGGTTTATGGAGGAGGTTCCACACTCCACTACCACTGCGTGGCTAAATCCCGCGGCCAAGGACCCATACAACCAGCGTTTCGGATGGGTAGCGATTCCGCCTAACACGGCAGACCCGTGGCCTCAGTGGGGCCAGGGCCGTGTCACCACATGGACCGTGAAATTTAATATGCCCAAAGCCTCCACGGGTCAGGGCATACTGCGTATCGCGCTGGCTGGGGCGGATGGTGGTGGCAACCTGGCCACGGGCAGCGGCACCGGACAGTTTGGTGGCGATGCGGCGGGCGGAAGCAGCCTGTATGTCGGTGCGGATACGCAGGGCGGGTTGATCATCGGCGTCAATGGACAATCGGTTGGTACCCTGCATCCGGTGGCCACCAACACTTTGCGTTACAACGCAAACATACAGGGCGTCTGGTATCAGTACATTGAGAAATTTGATGCCTCTCTGCTGAAGGCGGGTGAGAACTCCATTACCTTCACCGTCCCAGCGGGAGACGTTACCACGGGAGTTGCATGGGATTATGTTCGCCTGGAGCTGAATGACGGCAGCAAGATGTATCCGGTTCCGCCCGACAATCCGAGTCACTGGCCGGACTATCCAACGCTGCCATAAGATGGCTCGGGTTGGGTAAACCACAGTGCTGTGATGCGGCTGGCTCGGGCTCTCGAAGGCACTCGGCTACCAGCATGTTTTTGGGAACACACTGCCCTGCAGCCAATTCCATTGACGGAACTACTACAGGACTACTATGCTTCTCTGGCCCTGGGAAGCGTACGCCCATCCATCCCCTAATTAATTTGAAAGGTTGCCGGTATGACTAAATCAAGGCTCCTCTTTGTATCTCTGTCTCTTGCCCTGGCAGTTGTTCTCAGCTATGGAGTAGTGGCGCAAACAGCAGCCACAGCGAAGCCAGCCGCAGCCGCGAAACCTGCGGTTGCAACAACGTCCTCGGATGCAGCAAAGCCGTCCGGCAAAATGCTGCCGAAGGTAGCCAAAGTTTCAGTCAACGATCCCGTGACCCTCACCGACAACGGCGACAGTTGGACACTGGACAATGGGATCGTCAAGGCCACCATTCTAAAGAGCAATGGCAATATGACGACGGTGTACTACAAGGGCATCGACATACCCAATGCACGCAGCGAGTACTGGGAACAGACTCCCGCCGGCACAGTCACTGCGAAGGTGACGATCGATCCGTCTACCAACGGCGGCCAACGCGCTGAGGTGTCGGTGAAGGGCGTCAATCCTGGAACACCGGGTGTTCGCGGTGGCGGAGGCGGCCCGGCAATCGCTGCAGGCGCTCCCGCGGCTGGTGCTCCGGGTGCTGCTCCCGGTCCAGGGGGTCGCGGTGGTCGCGGAGCTCGCGGTGGCGGTGCTGCGGGCGCAGGTGGGCCTGGTGCTCCCGCTGCTGGTGCTCCCGGAGCTGGTGGACCTGCTGGCGCTCCCGGTGCACCTGGTGGTGGGCGCGGAGCGGGCGTCCCCTCCGGAGCCGGTCGTGGAGGCATGGACATTGAAGTTCGCTACACATTAGAGCGCGGCGTCAGCGGCTTCTACACCTACGCGGAGTATACCCATCCGGCCTCGTACCCAACCGCGGGCGAGGGTGAAAGCCGCTTCATTCTGCAGATGAATCCTACCTTCAACTGGATATCCGTGGACAAAGACCGCAACCAGCTGATGATCGCAAATCAGGACCAGCGTTCCGGCGTGGTGATTCATGCCAAGGAGCAGAGCATCATACTTGCCGGCGTCTATGCCAACTCCGTGGAGCATAAGTACAGCTACTGCGCGGTGATGGACAAACTGACGGCATGGGGATGGAGCAGCACAAAGGACCACGTTGGCGTGTATTTCATCAATCCGTCGAACGAGTACATTGGCGGCGGGCCGGAGAAGCTGGATCTGGTGGCGCATATGGGCGCAACCTTGCTGGATTACTGGACCTCCGGCCATTACGGCGGCGGCGCGGGCAACAACATTCCCAATGGCGAGAGCTGGAAGCATGTGGTTGGCCCGGTCTTCGTCTACTTCAATTCTCTGGAAGATCCGAAGGATCCGTCGCAGGCGGAGCTGGATAAGCTGACGGCGACCTCCGGCAGCGGCATGCCAGCCGTACCAGCGGAGTGGCACGACAATGCCATGGCGCTATGGAATGACGCAGTTGCCAAATCCAAGGCCGTCAAGGCTGCTTGGCCCTATGCTTGGGTGGACGGCGTGGACTATCCGCACAAAGATGGGCGCGGTACGGTCGCCGGTCAACTTGTTCTCAACGATCCGCAGGCAGTGAAGAAGACGTTTCCTCATCTGACCGTTGGACTGGCTCACCCTAACTACACCAGGGAGGCAGCCGGGTTCCAGACGCGGGGTGGTAACGGCAACATCGTCACCTGGCCGCACGATGGCAACTACTACCAGTTCTGGGTGGATGGTGCGGCGGATGGCAGGTTCACAATTCCCAATGTTCGCCCCGGCAAGTACACGCTGCATGCCTTTGCCGATGGAGTGCTGGGCGAATATGCCAAGGCCAACATCACGGTAGAAGCGGGCAAGAAGATCGATCTCGGCAAGCTGGACTGGCAACCGGTTCGCTATGGCAAGCAGCTATGGGAGATTGGCTATCCGGACCGCACCAGCGACAAGTTCCTGAAGGGCGATGGAGCGAATTACTGGCTATGGGGCTGGCCGCTTCGCTATGCCGGACTCTTCCCCAACGACGTGACGTACACCATTGGCAAGAGCAATCCTGCGAAGGACTGGTTCTTCGAGGAGGTTCCCCACTCCACCACAACCGCATGGCTGAATCCGGCGGCCAAGGATCCGTACAACCAGCGCTTCGGCTGGGTGAACACGCCGCCCAGCAAGGATGATCCGTGGGCGCAGTGGGGCCGCGGCAAGGCCACCACCTGGACGGTGAAATTCAATATGCCGAAGGCCGCGCAGGGCACGGCTGTATTGCGCCTGGCGCTGGCCGGTGCAGACGGCGGAGCACTGGCGATTGGCGTCAATGGGCAGGAGGTTGGCAGTATCCATCCCGTCTCCACCAACGCGCTGCGTTACAACACCGATAAGGGCGTGTGGAACCAGTACATCCAGAAGTTCGATGCCTCGCTGATGAAGGCTGGCATGAATGAGGTAACCTTCACGGTTCCAGCCGGAGACGTAACCACCGGAGTTGTTTGGGATTACGTCCGACTGGAGTTGAACGATGGCAGCAAGACCTACCCAACTCCGCCCAGCACAGATCGGCCGGACATGCCGACTCTGGATTAGTTCGAGGCATCCGGAGTGGATCGATCCGGGGAAGGATGTTACAGGAACAAATATTTTGCGTTGGCGTGCGTCACACGCCAGCGCAGAATCGTATCTACAGTACGCATTTTTATCATCCGCTGACTCGGAAATCCGGCGTAACAAATATGCTCTCTGGCCTGAGAAACATAAGGCCGATTCATCGCACCCCATGTATGGAAAGGTTGCATCATGACGAAAGTTAAGGTTTTCTGCGGTTCTACGTTTCTTGCCCTGACGGTTGCCCTGACATGCGGCGTAGTAGCGCAGCAAGCCTCCAAAGCTCCGGTCGCCAAGACCGTGGCGGCGACGAGTGTGCTGCCGAAGATTGCCAAACCCACCGTCAAGACGCCGGTCACGCTGGTCGACGGCGGCGACACATGGACTTTGGACAACGGCATCGTGAAGTTGAGCGTCCGCAAGCGCGACGGCAATCTGACATCGCTGGTGTATCACGGCATCGAAGTCCTGACCAAGGGCAACTACAGCTACTGGGAGCAGAGGCCCGGCGGCACGGTTACGGCAAAGGTGACGATTGACCCGTCGACGAACGGTGGTGAACGCGCGGAGGTCTCCGTTCTGGGAGTTAATCCTGGTGGCAACAATGCTGCCGCTGGTGGTGCTGCTGCCGATGGCGGTGCTCGCGGTGGCAGGGCTGCCGGTGCAGGCGCGCCCGGTGTTGCCGGTGCAGCAGCAGGTGCTCCCGGTGCAGGCGGACGAGGCGGTCGCGGTGCACGAGGTGGAGGCGCAGCTGGTGCAGGAACACCCGGCGCACCTGGCGCAGGTGGCCCACCGGCGGGTGGTGGTGGTGGACGCGGCGGAGGCATGGACCTTGAGACGCGCTACACCTTGGAACGAGGAGCCAGCGGCTTCTATACCTACACCGAATACACCCACCACGCCAGCTATCCTACTGCCGGCGAGGGTGAGAGCCGTTTCATCCTGCAAGACATGAACCCGACGTTCGACTGGCGTTCGGTGGATAAGGATCGCAACCAGCTGGAAAGCAACGCACCCGAAGATCACCAGGTCCACGCAAAGGAGCAGAGCATCTACGCGACCGGCCTGTATAAGAACTCTGTGGAGCACAAGTACAGCTACAACGCCCCAATGTACAAGCTTCAGGCGTGGGGTTGGAGCAGCACCAAAGACCACATCGGAGTGTATTTCATCAATCCGTCGAACGAGTACATTGTGGGTGGCCCTGAGCGGCTTGACCTGATCGACCACTTCTCCGCTCCAGGATCACCGGCCTATCTACCCATTGTTCTTGACTACTGGACCTCAGGGCACTATGGCGGCGGCTCCGTCACCAGCATTCCCGCGGGCCAGGAGTGGAAGCACGTGGTTGGCCCCATCTTTGTCTACTTCAACGCAATCGACAAGCCGAAGGACCCCTCGCCGGCAGAGCTGGACAAGCTGACAGCGAGCTATGGCAGCGGCATGCCGGCTGTGCCCAGGGAGTGGCACGACAACGCGCTTGCTCTGTGGAATGATGCGGTCGCCGAATCGAAGACTGTGAAGGCTGCATGGCCCTACAACTGGGTGGAGGGCATGGACTATCCGCACAAGGATGGTCGCGGCACGGTCACCGGACAACTGGTTCTGGACGATCCGCAGGCTGCATCCAAACTGCTGCCCAATCTGAACATTGGCCTGTCCCATGCCAACTACAAGGCATCCTCGGCTGGATTCCAAACGCGGGCAGGAAATGGCGACGTCGTAGCCTGGCCGCACGATGGAAACTACTACCAGTTCTGGACCGAGGGATCGGCAGACGGCAGATTTACCATTGCCAATGTGCGCCCGGGCAGCTATACGCTGCATGCGTTCGCCAATGGAGTGCTGGGTGAATTTGCCAAGACGGATATCACCGTGGAAGCGGGCAAGAAGATCGATCTTGGCAAACTCGATTGGAAACCTGTCCGCTATGGCAAACAGATCTGGGAGATTGGCTATCCCGATCGCACCGGTGACAAGTTCTACAAGGGCGACGCCGACAACTACTGGCTGTGGGGCTGGGGTCTGCGTTATGCAGGCCTGTTCCCCAACGACATCACATACACCATCGGCAAGAGCAACTACCACAAGGATTGGTTCTTTCAGGAAGTGCCGCATTCGACGAACACAGCCTGGCTCAATCGCGCTGCTGCAGATCCATTCAACCAGCGCTTTGGCTGGGTGACGATCCCGGCGACGACGGCGGACCCGTGGTCTGAGTGGGGACGTGGACGAGCCACCACATGGACGGTAAAGTTCAACAGGCCGAAGGCCTCGACGGGTACAGCAATCCTGCGTATCGCACTGGCTGGAGCGGACGGCGGCAATGGCAATACGCCCAGCGCTCCCGGTAGCCTAAACATCGGCGTCAACGGGAAGGACGTCGGCGGCATCCATCCCATTGCGACCAATGCGCTGCGTTACAACACAAACAAGGGCGTTTGGAACCAGTACATCGTCAAGTTCGATGCTTCGCTGATGAAGGCGGGCGAGAATACCATGACGTTTACGGTGCCTGCCGGAGATGTGACGACCGGCGTTGTCTGGGATTATGTCCGACTGGAGTTGAATGACGGCAGCAAGACCTATCCAACTCCGCCCGACACGCAAAGGCCAGACGCGCCTACGCTGTAGAGCATTTGGGTATAGGTATCGATCGGGACGTAGTGCGCAGAGTTCAGAACGCGTACTTCAGCGAGAGCTGAATGAAGCGCGCATCCGGAGTCAGCTTCTGAAAGCTGCGCGGCCCTGTGATGGTGCCTCCGGTACTGTCGATCGACATATCGCTGGGCTGGCCGAGGGACGGTGTATTGAACAGGTTGAAGATGTCGGCGCGGAAGACCATGGTCTGTTCACGGACGACGGGGAAAGATTTGAAGACAGACATATTGATGCGCTCGTAGCCGGGGCCGTAGACATCGTTGCGTCTGCCGCCCAGGTAGCCCAGCGCCGAGGCGGGGTTGGTAACGTAGACAGGCTGCGTCGATGCAGCAAGGTGGGGATCGGAGGGGCCAGTGGGGATGTAATGTTGTGGCTCGTTGGTCCAGTCGTTGGGGTTCCACGGGTTCTGAAACGAGCAGGGGTTGTACCAGTTTTTCCGAGTACGTGTTTTGGCAGCGCAGGCCACCTGAATATTCGGGTTCGGGCTGGTGAATGTGCCGCCCGCCGCTGATTGGTTTTTAATCTTGACCGCCTGAGCCTTGCCGCCGCTGGCCGCGCTGATGGCGGTCGGGTTTACCGAGAAGGGATTGCCTGTCTGGGCCTGGAAGGTCAGGTTGATGGACCAGCCACCGGCCGCATCGTTCAGCAAACCATTTTTGTTGAGATATCTGTGTCCCGCACCGAAGGGCAGGTCGAACAGGGCGTTCAAGGTGAACCGTTGACGGGTATCGAAGGTGGAGTTGGAGTATTCCGCTTTGGCAGGTACCAGGTTTGTTTGCCGGAATCCTGCGTCGGCATTGGTGATCATCATCGCAGGCGCGTCGTCCAGGGAGTGCGACCAGGTGTAAGTGGCCAGCAGGCTCTTTCCGTTGGAGTACTTCTTCTCCAGCTTGGCCTGTAGTCCGTTGTAGTTGCTATTGCCGAAGTGGTCGGTAAAATACGTGCTGCCAAAGTCCGGCAAGGGGCGCGCGTTCTGCGTGCTGTTGCTTGGGTTCTCCAGCGCCAGCGGGCTGTTTGGATCGGTCAGCGAACCCAGATGGTGCGAGGCATCGCCCACATAGCTGATGCTGGCAAGCACGCCATCGGCCAGGCTTCGCTGGATGGAGAGGTTATAGTCCTCGGTATACGGCGTAATCAGCGAGGGCGGCGTGCCGCGCATGGCGATATGGGAGACGTTGCTGGTGAGTCCGTGGGCCAGCACGGTGGAGAAGCCATTGGCGATGGTGATGCCGTCGGTAGGACAGGAGGTTGCGGAACAACTGCCCGGCAGGAAGGTGGAATCGAACTGGAAGGGATAGTTCTGTCCCAGGTTCGGCATGTATCCGGCGTTCTCTAATCCGCCGTAAAACAACCCATAGCCTGCGTGGATTGAGATTTTATTGTCTGGCGTATAGACCATACCGAGCCGCGGTCCGAAGTTGGTCTTCTGTACCGCAATCAGGTGTGGATCGTTATTGTACTGTAAGGCAATATTGTCCTTAGCCAACAGGTTGGGGAAGACGTTGGCGGTTTGGGCAAAGACGGACTGCACATAGCCTTTGCTCTCCGCGGGGAACTGCAGGACCGCCGAACCGCTGCCAAATCCTGTTGTGGTATTCAACGACGAGGGACCATTCAGGCTGTATGAAGCCTGGTAGCCGCCGACGTCCTGATAAGGCTGGAAGTACTCCCATCGCAGTCCCGCGTTGACCGTGATCTGTTTGGTGGCGTGCCAGTCGTCCTGCACATAAACCCCGTCGTACCATCGGGCGTCTCCGCTGACGAACTCGCTGGAGAGGACTGCGTTGTTCTGGCTGTCGAGCAGAAAATCGGCTGCGGCAAAACCAGTATTGGGGGCGTTCAGATTGCTGGTATACTCGCCGTTGTAGTAGTAGTTGCCGCGGGAAGAGGGCGGCTCCTGACTGGAGGCCCGAATGCTGAGGAAGCTCACGCCGGCCTTCAGCGCGTGATTGCCGACAATCTTGGAGACGTTGTCGATAAGCTGGTATACGTTCTCTTTTTCCGTACCCGGCGTGTACCCTCCGCTGCCAAAGTTTGCGATGTTGAATGCGCCGCCACTGAACCAGATCTGCGGAATGCCGCCATTTCTATAGCCGGTGGGGATGCCACCAAACCCGAGACTTGCGGCAAAGCCTGGATTGTCGGCATTGAACTGCGTCCTATGCGAACGGATGTTGTTGAAACCGACGCGAAACTCATTGGTGAGCGATTGGGTAAAAATGTGGGTCTCGCTGAACATGAAGCTTCCGCTGAGGTTGCTGCTTGTGTTTCCGCCGCCGGCCAGAATGCCAAACAACGGGGGTTGGTAAGACGGCTCATGCCAGTAGCTGTAGCTGGTGTAGGCGGAGTCTTTAGCGTTGATGTTCCAATCCAGCCGCGTGTCCCACTGTGTGGTGTAGTCGTACGCCGCGGAGTTGAAGCGGTAGTTGTTGTACAGCAGTCCATTATTGGTGTTGGGTAGCGGAAGCAGGTTCAAGACGGACAGTGCGGTTGCATTGAGCGTAGCGCCAGATGTTACTAAGGCGAGATTGTTGTTAATAATCGGCTGCGGCGGTGCACCTGAACTCTGGTGATAGAGCTGTATTGGCCCGGACGCCCCAGTGAGCGATGGGTTGAACAGCTCAGAGAAGTTGCCGCTGCGTTCCAACTGCGTGGGGACCGTGGTAATGGTGATGCCGGTGTAGGAGATGCGATTAGCCTGTGCATCGGCAAACAGGAACAACTTGTTGCGCAACAGCGGCAGGCCCACGGCCGCTCCAAACTGGTTCTCGTGATAGGCCGGCACGGAAGATGCATTCCAGTCGCGCGCGTCGAAGATCGTGTTGCGCACAAACTCCCACAAACTGCCATGCACATTGTTGGTGCCCGCCTTCAGGCTGGTGTTGATCACCGCGCCCGCGGAGTGGCCGAACTCGGCAGAGTAGTCGCCGCTCTGCACCCTGAATTCCGCAAGACCTTCGGTGGGAGGCTGGGCCACAAAGCTGGCGCCAGTTGGAAAATCGACCAGATGATTGTTGTTGTCCACGCCATCCAGCATGTAGTTATTCTGTTCGGCGCGCTGACCATTGGAATTGAAGTCGCCTGTGCCGGCACCGTGTGAACCCTGTGGAGGTGCTGCGCCCGCAGACAACTGCGCAATGTAGACCCAGTTGCCGCCGCTAAGCGGCACTTTGTTGATAGACTGCGCGCCCGTCGTCTGGCTGGTTGTACTCTCCTCCGACTGGATAAGCGGGGCGGTCGCAGTCGCAGCAATTGTCTCGGAAATATTGCCTGGTTTGAGGGTGATCCCCGCATTCAGTACTTGCTGCATGCTCAGTTTCAAGCCGGTCAGCGTGGTGCTACCGAAGCCCTGCGAACTGGCGGTTACGCTATAGTTACCGATTTTAATGGGGGAAAAGAAGTAGACGCCCGAGGCATTCGTCCTGGTCTTCAACACCTGGCCCGTGTCCTGGTTGGCCAGGGTTACGCTGGCATCGCTGATTACAGCGCCGGACGAATTCTGGATGACACCGGTAATTGTGCCCTGGTCCGCCTGGCCCGTTGCGTTGACGACAAAGCCCAATAAAATGCTAAGCACGAGGAGGGAATATCCCAGTGTCTTTTTCATATCCATTAAAGATGGTAGTTGAAGTTTCTGGGAGGAAGGGGGGCCCGGCACTGCAGGAGGTTCCAAGGTAGTTCTCGATTCTATCGCTAACAGATATCCACACGGTCTGTGGTTGTACTGCTCTTCAGGTTCGATCATCTTAAATTGTACAGAATTCTAAGTGCTCTGCTGCACGGCGGTATCGTTGCATGCAGATTATCGAAAATGTGGTGGCCAGAGACGGGATTGAACCGCCGACGCGAAAGGCCTTTCACAGCCGCGGGCAACCACCGAGCTAAAGCTCAGCTTGAGCGTGGATGACTTTTCGCTGCAAAAAAAATGTGGTGGCCAGAGACGGGATTGAACCGCCGACGCGAAAGGCCTTTCACAGCCGCGGGCAACCACCGAACTAAAGCTCAGCTTGAGCGCGGATGACTCTTCGCTGCAAAAAAATGTGGTGGCCAGAGACGGGATTGAACCGCCGACGCCGGCCTTTTCAGGGCCGCGCTCTACCACTGAGCTATCTGGCCTTGGCGATACGCAACGCCTGCATCGGGACTGCCAAGAGCACCCGGGCGAGAGCAAGGATGGCACCGCGCGGGGATTACCGGCGGGTTCAAGCATGCAGCATAAGTATAGCAACCCAGGTTGCCTGCGCCAAACCGCGATATGCTGGGTGTCTGCATCGCATTCCAGAAATACAGGGGACCCTCAATGCGCCGCCAAGGTCGAATTGCTAAACGCCAGCACCTGACACTGCAAAGCGCTGTGTGTGTTGTGATTGCGTTGCTGTGCCTTGCCGGACTGTCGCCAGCCATATTGCATGCGCAAGTTGCTACGGCGGGCGAGCAGCGCGCGGTGCGTGCCTTCGATGCGGCAAAATCGAGCAAGGCCAATGCGCTCGATCTGGAGGCGTTCCTGGCTAGGATGCCCAAGGGCGGCGATCTGCACATGCACCTCTCTGGCGCGGTCTACGCGGAGACGCTGATCGACGAAGCGGTCGCCGATCGCCTTTGCTTCGACACGGCTTCCCTCACCCTTGTGCCCGGCAAGGGTTCCGACCCGTCCTGCGCCGCAGGGCAGTCTCCTGTCCGCGCTGCCCTCACCGACCCGGCGCTCTACAGCAAGATCGTAGACGCCCTCTCCATGCGTGACTTCGTTCCCACCTCCGGGTTCAGCGCGCACGACCAGTTCTTCGCGACGTTCGACCGATTTGGCAGGATCTGGGTGTCGCACAAAGGCGAGTGGCTCGATGAGGTGGCAACCAGGGCTGCACGTCAAAACGAGCAGTACCTGGAAATAATGGATTCGTTCACCCTCGGTATGGCTCTTGCGCTTGCGCCCAGTCTGCACACCGACCTCAGTAATCCCGCCAACTTCGCGGCAGCCCGCGCAGAGATACCGCAGTCCACCATCGACGCGGCGATCGAACAGGCGAGAATGAACGTGGATGCGATCGAGGCCCAGCGCAACGCAATCGAGCATTGCGGCACGCCGCAGGCGCAGCCCGGTTGCAAAGTCCAGGTTCGCTGGATTGTGGGCGTACTACGCGACTTCACCCCTGCGCAGATATTCGCGCAGACGTTGCTTGGTTTCGCACTGGCCGCGAGCGATCCACGGGTTGTCGCGATCAATTATCTGCGCGCCGAAGACTGGCACGGCTCGCTGGCTGAATACCACCTCGGCATGCAGATCGTCGACTACTGCCACAGCCTCTATCCACGAGTCCACATCACACTGCACGCGGGTGAGCTCGCCCCCGGTCTGGTTCCCCCCGAGGACCTCACCTTCCATATCCGCGAGGCAGTCGAGCTGGGCCACGCCGAGCGCATCGGTCACGGCGTGGACGTGATGTACGAGAACGATCCGCACGGGCTGCTAAAGGAAATGGCAGAAAAACATGTGATGGTGGAGATCAACCTCACCTCGAACGATGTGATCCTTGGCATCAAGCCCCCCAATCACCCGCTGCCTGTCTATCGCGCAGCGCATGTGCCGGTCGCGCTCTCCACCGACGACGAAGGCGTCTCGCGCATCGATCTGACCCACGAGTTCGTGCGGGCGGTGATGGAGTACAACCTGAACTATCTGGACCTGAAGACTATGGTGCGGACCTCGCTGGAACATAGCTTTCTGCCGGGCGAGAGCCTGTGGCCGAAGCCCGACGATTTCACGCGCGTGAAGGCTGCGTGCGCGGGACAGGCGCCGGGCGCAGCCTCGCCAACAGCGGCATGCGCTGCTCTGCTGAAGTCCAGCGAGAAAGCAACCCAACAGTGGGAGCTGGAGCACCGCTTCACTGCCTTCGAGGCAAGCCTGCCGTAGCGTTCGTGAGATGTGCGCATCCGGGTGCATACCAAGGCTCGACTCTTCACTGTACTATTTTGGTGCGGACGTTTTGAACGCCGCTAAGCGACGGGAGATGCAATGAGGATTGCTGTTGGGTTGGTTGCCGTGATGGCTGCCGGGATGATGATGCAGAGCTCCACGGCGAATGCCACAAACGCGAAGGTCTGCGACGCGCGCAAATATGGCGCCAAGGCCGATGGGGTCACCAAGGATACCAAAGCCATTCAAGCCGCAGTCGACGACTGCACTGCGGCCAAGGGTGGCGGCACAGTCACGTTGAGCGGCGGCACCTTTCTCAGCGCTCCGATTGTGCTGAAGGACAACGTCACACTCGACATCGCTACTGGCGCCACGCTGCTTGGCTCTCCGGACCACGACGATTATCCGCAGTTGCAGGTATTTCGCGCGCCAGGACGCCAGTCACTGGTCAGCGCCGACCACGTCAAAAACATCGCCATCACAGGTGGCGGCGTGATAGACGGAAATGGACAAAGCTGGTGGACCGAGGCGCGCGCCACGCCGAACTCAGGCATTGTGGGCGCAGTAGTCTTCCGTCCGCGGCTGGTTGTCTTCAACTACTGCCAGCACATCCGCATGGAAGGCATCACCGTGCAGAACTCGCCCAGCTGGCAGATTGTGCCCTACTACTCGGACCACATCGTCATCCGCAACATCAGGGTGCTTGCGCCCTATCCCTCCCCCAATACCGATGCCATCGATCCCTTCAGCTCCAGCAACATCGTCATCGACCACGTCTTCGCCGACACCGGCGACGACAACATTGCCATCAAGAGTGGTGAGATCAACTCCCCCGGGCCCGACTCGCCAAGCAGGAACATCAACATCACCGACTGCGATTTCCAGCATGGACACGGGCTTTCCATCGGTAGCGAGATTGCCGGTGGCGCACAGAACATTCACGCCGCGCGCATCCACTTCAAGGGAACGGACCAGGGTATACGCATCAAGTCGGCGCGCGACCGTGGCCACGATGTGTCCAACATCTCTTTCAAGGACCTGACGATGGAGGATGTGAAGACAGCGATTCTGATCACCGAATACTATCCTCACCCAGCGCCCGAGGGCGAGGTGCCGGCAGAGCCGGTGGGACGACTGACGCCGAAGTTCCATAACTTCACCATCGAAAATGTGTCGGCGACCGGAAGCGGCTCGGCGGGAACCATTGTGGGCCTGCCGGAGTCGCCTGTGTTGGCACTGACCATGAAGAATGTTCATATTGCGGCAAAAACAGGCATGTCGATTGCCTATGCGACGGTGACCATGCAGAATACCGTGGTTGTGCCGCAGACAGGCGATGCCATCAAAATTACGACCACAGCCAAGGTCGCCGTAAAGAAGTAGATTTTTCCCGAAAACAAATCTGACCAACGCAACGGAGAGCTTATAAATGTTCTCCGGATCGACTGCGGGTATAGTACTTCAGGCATATTACTTGCGCCTGCTGTGTCGGATTCGTTGTCCGAATCCACGACAGAGATGTGCGGGAACACAACATAAACGTACTCTCCGGCAACCCCTGACGAAATACAGGGAGATGGCGGAGGTGCAGGATGGCATTGCGATGCAGAGTCCGGTTTGCAGGCATGCTCGTTTTACTCTTTGTGGCATCCTGCATCGCTCAGGAACCGCTGCAATCCGATCTTGCGAGGAATACGAACGATGCGCTGCACGCAATGTCGCGTCTGGCGGGCGTGATCTTTACCGGACAGGTGGTCGCAGTGCTCCGCAGGGATGGCGGAAATAACGCATCCGGCGTGGTGGAGATCCAGTTTGCCGTAGAGGATGCGATCCGCGGAGTGAGTGGCAGCAGTTACACGTTGCGCGAATGGGCGGGCTTGTGGCATGCCAACGAACAACCATTTCGTGTAGGCCAGCAATATCTGATGTTGCTGCATGAGCCCAGCGCAGTGGGCCTAAGCTCTCCGGTTGGTGGGATGGACGGAGTGATTCCGATTCATGGCCACGCACTAATACCGGCAGATGCCAGTGGCACGAACAAGACAAAGAATGCGGCAGCAGGAACGCCAGAAGACAATCGCATGGCAGACCTGCGCTGGGTTGCGACCCACGCGATACAGCCACTGCCGACCCGCGCGCAGCCGGAGCCGCATGCGATGGACGAATCCAATCCTGTCGCTGCGAATCATGGGACTACCGGCGCTGTGAGCGCGGCCCCTGATGCCGCCTCATCGAATACGGCGTACACAACGGTTCTGGGGATGCTGCAAAGTTGGGAGAAGACCCGCAATGCCACACGCTGATGCATCGACACGGTGCAGAGTTCTGTCTTGGATGCGTGCTGCGCTCTTGCACTGGATGCCGATTGTGCTTGTCTTGATGATGGGCGTAAGAGTGGCGCGGGCCAGCGGGCCTCGCTGGGTCACTGGGCCGCCGTATTTCACCGGTCCCGGCGGTACTCCAGTGACGTGGTACACAACGCAGCTGTTGTACTTCACTGATCCTGGCGACTTGAGCGCAAGTGTCAACCATGCAGCTGCGGACGCGCTTGTGACGGCTGCCTCCGGCGTGTGGAACGTACCGACCTCGGCCATGACGATCGCCTACGGCGGTGCGTTGGCGGAGCATGTCAGCGGTACGAACGCCTACTTTGGCAGCGATGGGCCCATCTTCCCGGCGGATATGCAGAGCAGTAACTATGCGGCCAAACAGATTGCCGTGATCTACGACAGCGACGGCTCTGTTACGGATATGTTGCTTGGCGGCGGAGCCAGCAGTCCGCAGGAGTGCAGCCAGAACGCCGTGACCGAGAGCGTGGACTCCATCCTTCCCGCTGGGTATATTCTGCACGCCATCCTGGTGTTGAATGGGCGATGCACCGGGCCTGCTCCCCAGCAGCAGATGCAGCTGCAGTACCAGTTGCAGCGTGCCTTCGGTCGCGTTCTTGGCCTCGGATGGTCGCAGACCAACGACAATGTTTTCACCGGAAATCCGCGACCCACCCTTAACCAGGCGATGCACTGGCCCATCCTGCATCCCATCGACATCGTATGCGGCCTGTACACCTATCAATGCCTGCCTCAGCCGTTCAGCCTGCGCGACGACGATGTTGCTGCCATCTCGGGGCTCTATCCTATGACCAGGTTTTACGGGCTTCCGCCCACGCCGCCCACACCTGGCAAGATTTGGAGCTATCAGCAAGCCAGCGCAGCGAAAGGGTCGGTCAGCTTTCCCACCGGCCAGGGAATGCAGGGTGTGAATGTGCTGCTGCAACGCCAGCAAGGCGGTGTCGCCAATCCTGAAGCGTGGTACGACATCTCCTCCGTGACCGGTAGCCTGTTTCAGCAGAATGCCGGAAATCCCGTGACCGGCACTGCGCCGGGAATGACCGGAAGCATGGGATCGAGCAACCCCCAATGGGAGGGGATCTACAACATGGCATGGATACCAAACCTTGATCCTACCGGTTCCTATAACGGCCCCATGGTGGGCATTTTAATCACGGAGCCAGTGAATCCTCTCTACATTGGAGAGCATTCCGTAGGGCCCTACGTTATGGGAAATGTAGAGCCGTCGGGCGCGCCGCAAAGCGCGTACGGAACCAATACGTTTCGGGTGTATCAGTACCCCGACGCCGTGGTGGTGACCAATTTTGCACCCCCCGATGCCTCCAGCAACTGCAACACCGGCGGTGATGGGGTGGAGTCGGCACCCCTGCCAATTGCTTCCAGTGGAATGTGGACCGGTGTGCTGTGTGCGCACGAACATACGGCGTGGTCCAGCATTCACATGAATGCGGGACGCACGGCTACCGTGGAAGTGACCGCACTCGATGAGGGTGGCTTCGCTACTACGGCAAAGGTCATGCCGCTGATCGGTGTGTGGGCTGCGACGGACCCCATGGGAACGCTGCCCACAGTGGCCGCCACTCCATCCGCATTCAACACAGTCACGCTGGGAATGACGGCGATTGGCGTGGCGACGACTCAGGCTGAAAGCCTGCGACTGGTTATTGCGGATGCGCGCGGCGATGGCCGACCAGACTTCGCCTATCAGGCGCGCATGCTCTATGCTGATTCGATTCAACCCGCATCCACCAGCGTGAATGGCGGCCAGATCACGATCAGCGGAAGGGGATTTCGCGCGGGCAATCAGGTAAAGGTGAACGGTGTGGTGGCAACCGTATCGAGTTGGACGGCAACCACCCTGATTGCTGTGGCACCACTGCAGAGCGCGTTTACCTCGAAGCCTTTAGGGCCGGTCGATGTCGAAGTCGACGATCTCTCCACCGGAGCCAGTACCGTGATGTTGGGCGTGCTGACCTATGGTGGCATCGCGCCAGACCAGATGAAGCTGGTCTTCGCGCCGTCAGGTATGGTGCCGGTGGGTGCCATGGCCGCGACACCATTCGCCGTGCGCGTGCTGCTAAGCGATGGCGTGACTCCCGTGGTGGGGCTGCCCGTAACCTTTACAGCCACTGGTGCCGCCCTGCAGTTTGGCGCGTGCCCAGCGCCGTCCTGTGTGCTGCTGACGGACCCAACCGGGCTGGCATCCACCACGGTTTCGCCCACCGCGTTTGGCACCGTGTCGTTGCAGGCGACAGCCGTGGGCGCGTTTCAAGTTGCCACATTCACCGCGATTGCGCGCAGCGTGACCATGACGCAGACCGACGAATTCATCGCAGCAGGCGCAACTGTAACGTGGACTCAACAGGCAATCGTCGCGCAGAATAGCGCACCGGCGGCGGGCGTACCCGTGACGTGGACCGCCACGAGTGGGATGACGCTCTCATCCGCAACCAGTGTGACGAACACACAGGGAATGGCACAGGTGTTGGCGACCGCGGGGCCTCTGGCGGCAGGCGCACAGGCGACCGGGCAGGCCTGCATGTGGACGAACGTGTGCGCTGACTTCGCGGCCGTGGCCGTGGATCGGTCGTCATGGCAGTTAGCCGTCATCAGCGGCGCGAACCAGGCCGTATCCTTGTCAGGACTTTTGCCGGGAACATTCGCACCACTGGTGCTGATCGTGACCGATCAAAGTGGCGATCCGGTGGCCGGCGCGCCAGTCGTGATCTATCAGATGGCGAATGCAGCATCCATGCCCTGTCCGGCGCGTGGCCGATGCCCGGTGACGCCAAGACTTGCTTCATCGGTCACGACAGCCGTTTCAGACACCAACGGGATGGTCAGCGTGGTTCCGATGCAACTTGCGGGCGTGGCCGACGTGACAAATATCGCAGTGGCCACCGGTACACAGGGCTTCACCGCGTTGCCGCTGATGCAAGGTCCTTGAGGCGGCTAACCCTCCCAAATTGAACCGTGGCCCAGGAAACTCGTACACTTATCGCGGGCAAGTCGGAGGGCCATCCCATGTCCACACCGCGCATAGTCGCAAGTCACTTCCAATGTAAGTGGACGCTGGTTGCAACATGCTTTCTGCTCCTATTTGCACCAGCATCTTTTGCTCAGTTTCAAGTTCCCGCCGTCTCCCCCCTCCAGACGCCTGCCTTCGATGTGATCTCGGTGAAGCCGAACAAGTCCAGCATTGGTGCGCACGGCCTTGTCGTCACGGAGTTTACCGCGGACGGTTTTCGAGGCACTAACGTCCCGGTTCACTCGTTGCTGCTGCAAGCGTACGGGCTACACGAGGGAGAGAGCGCCGGTGAGCCTGCATGGGCCAACTCCGAGGTCTTCGACATCGAGGCTAAGGTTGCCGGGCCTGACGTTGCAGCTTTCACCCAACTCAACTCCGATCAGCGAGAAGCGATGCTTCGTCAGATTCTGGTCGAGCGTTTCAAGTTGACCGCCCATCATGAGAGCCGTGATCTGCCGGTGTATGCCCTATCCATCGCCAGGGGCGGCCCCAAGCTCAAGCAGTCTGCCATCGATCCCTCGGTACCCGCAAGTGCAAGGACAGGTGGAGGTGTGCAGATGAGCATGGGCATGATTGCGGCGCATGAGTGCACCATCCCCTACTTTCTATCGATGCTTTCGCGCCAGTTGGGGCGCAGCATCCTCGATAGGACTGGCCTCGTCGGCAACTATGATTTCACCCTCCGCTGGGCTCCCGATAACGACGCATCCACCACGGATGGGCCCCAGTCCGACGCCCTTCCCTCTATCTTCTCTGCCGTTCAGGAGCAACTGGGCCTCCGTCTCGAGTCCACCAAAGTCGCAGCGGATGTCCTGGTTGTCGACCATCTGGAACGCCCTTCGCAAAACTAGATGTGCCCGGACGTTATATCTTGGAATAGGTAGCATCGCGAGAATCAATCTCCGGACCCTGTGTCTGGGCATTGAACACGCGTCAGTGTCTGGACCAACGCGCCAGACGCTATCAAGCCGCAATCGATTTGGAGATCCATGCTCAGAATGACGATGAAGAAGATACCGATGGCCGCGCTTCTGGTGGCCGGTCTGCTCACACTCCGTAGCGCACAGGCACAGTCCAAGCTGGGCCCCAACGCGCCCGTCACTTACGACAATCACTACGAGGTCTACGGCAGTCTGAACTTCATGAACTTTATGGCCGGGCCCGCGATACCACGGCGCATGGACTTCGGCGGAGGAGAGTTTGAAGGTACCTACTGGGTGAAACCTAACTGGGGGCTGGCGGCGGAGTTTCGCGGCGAGGCGGGCACCACGCCCGTTTTGCCCAATGCCGGCATCTACGGAATCCATCGTCCTCTGGTGTATATGAATATGGTGCTGTTTGGCGTGCAATATCGCTGGCTAAAGAACCAGTACGCAGCGCTCGACCTCCACGCCTATGGCGGGCCGTCGTTTGGCGTCTTTGACGCTGGCACCCAGGGCGCCGGGCCCACCCCTGGCGTAAGTGCTGCTTCCAATGCAAATATCATCGGACTCTACGCCGATCACACCGCTCCTATCTTCGCTTTGGGCGGCAGCATCGATATGAACCGCTCCAAGAACTGGGCAGTCCGGCTTGCTCCCGATCTCATCCTGGATGAATTTGGATCGAACACACGCGAGTACTTTGCCATCTCCGCAGGTATCATCTACCGCTTGCCGGTGAAGAAGAAGAAATAAGCTTGTATATGGAGAAATTACCAGCGCGCGGCCACGCGCTAGGCAGGGCAGCATGGAGGCAATGAGAGATCTCTTGCGCGGCAGCCTGAAGCAGGCGCTCGGCGGTATGCGCCAGCAGGACCGGCTTGCAGCCGCGTGGACCGTGGCCTGTGGGCGCGCCATGGCAGAGCATGGCGCTGTCGTGGAGTACACCGATGGCGTGCTGTGTATCGAGGTGGATAGCTCAGAGTGGATGCGTCAGATGATCTCGCTTGGCGGTGTGCTGCAGCGAGAGATGGCCCGCATCTCCGGTCTGCCGGTCTCCGCGATACACTTCGAATTGAAGAAACACTGAGGAGAGATGCGGATGGCGGAGGTTGTGGGCGTATCCATAGACGAGGTGTTGCGTGTGGCAGAGCTGGCGAACCTGGATCTGACCGAAGAGGAAGTGCCGCGCATGCAGCATGACCTGAACGCGATCCTCGGACACATTGCGCAGTTGAACGAGCTGGACACATCCGGCGTACCGGCCATGGCGCAAGTTGGCGAGATGCTGGGCGCTGCAATTGAATCCAGCGGGTCAAACCTGCGTGCGGATTCGCTGCTCCCTTCGCTCGACCGCAAGGCCGTGATGGCATCAGCTCCAGAGAGTGATGGCCGATTCTTCAAGGTTCCCAAGGTGATCGAAAGATAAGTGTCGGATCGCAGTTGTCTCTCAGTTGCAAGTTGTCAGTTGCAAGTTGTCAGTTGCAGGTTTTCAGTTGCACATTTGTCAGATGTCGGTCTTGCTTAAGGGCACGGCTTTAGCCGTGCCGTAAACGACCCCTTCGCGTGCGGGGCTTTAGCCCCTGAGGTACATATCGCATAGGAGATTGGTTTTGCGTACGATGACGATTCAAGAAGTTCGAGCCTCAATCAAAACCCGGGCAACAACGGCTACCGCGGTTGCCGAGCAGCATTATGCAAAGATTGCGGCAGACGACGGGTCTGGCGGCAAGGCGATCAACAGCTTTCTGTCGCTCTGCCGCGACCGCGCTCTAACACAGGCGGCAAAGATTGATGCGCTGGCAGCCAAAGGCGATCCGCTACCGCCGCTGGCCGGTGTTCCCGTGGGTATCAAGGACGTGCTCACCATGACCGGCTCGCCTGCCACCGCTGGCTCGCTGATCCTCAAGGGCTACATGCCGCCCTACGATGCCACTGCCGTTACGCGGCTTGAGGCGGCCGGTGCGGTGCTGCTGGGCAAGATCAACTGCGACGAGTTTGCCATGGGCTCCTCCAACGAGAACTCCGCCTATGGGCCGGTGCGCAATCCGATTGCACTGGACCGCGTGCCCGGTGGCTCCAGCGGCGGTTCGGCTGCGGCGGTTGCGGCGGGCTTCGCTGTGGCATCGCTGGGCTCCGACACTGGCGGCTCCATTCGCCAACCTGCGGCCTTCTGCGGCGTGGTCGGCGTGCTGCCCACCTATGGACGTATTTCGCGCTTCGGTTTGATCGCCTTCGCGTCGTCACTGGACCGCGTGGGCCCGTTCGCCACCAGCGTCCGCGACGCCGCCACCATGTTGGGCGTTCTTGCCGGACAGGATGCCAAGGATGCAACCAGCTCCGATCGCCCCGTCGGAGATTACATCGGCGCATTGGATAAGCCCGTGAAAGGCCTGCGCATCGGCGTTCCGGCGGAGTACTTCGGCGAAGGATTGAATCCGGAGATTCGCGCCGCCATCGAACGCTCACTGGACAGCCTTCGCGCCGCCGGCTGCGAGATCAAGAAAATTACCCTGCCGCACACCAAGTACGCCATCCCCACCTACTACGTCATCGCCACGGCGGAGGCATCGGCCAACCTCTCGCGCTTCGATGGCGTGCGCTTTGGCCTGCGCGCCGATGGAGTGAAGACACTCTCCGCCATGTTCCGCGAGACCCGCGACCAGGGCTTCGGCGCTGAGGTCAAGCGTCGCATCCTGCTGGGCACCTACGCGCTCTCCGCCGGATACTACGACGCCTACTACCTGAAGGCACAGCAGGTGCGAACGCTGCTGACCCGCGACTTCCTTGCCGCCTTTGCCCAGGTGGACGCCATCGTCGCGCCCATCACGCCGACCCCGCCCTGGAAGCTGGGCGAAAAGACCGCCGACCCGCTCCAGATGTACCTCGAAGACATCTACTCTGTCGCAGCAAGCCTTGCCGGCATCTGCGCCATGAGCGTTCCCTGCGGCCAAACGGCGAGCGGCCTGCCCATCGGCGTGCAGATCATGGGCCCCCACTTCAACGAAGAAACCATGCTCCGCGTAGGGCTCTCCATCGAAACAGCGCGGGGATAGTTTCGGTATTATTCCTGCGCTTGCTCTACACTCGGCAGATGGACGCAGAACGCGATTCCGACCCTACCGATCCCGAGCAAGCCGGTTTAGTCCGCCGCGTCATGGCGTTCGACGTGGGCGACCGGCGCATCGGCGTCGCCGTCTCCGACCCGCTGGGCAATGCGCAACCGCTGTTGACGCTGCACCGAAAGACGCCGCATGCGGACTTGAAGTCGATCGGGCGGTTGCTGCGCAAGCATGCGGTCGCCGAGGCGGTGGTCGGCAACCCATTGAACATGTCCGGCGAAGTTGGACCGCGGGCGCGAAAAGCGCAGCAGTTCGCGGAACAACTGCAAGCGGAGTTCGGCATCCCGGTACACCTGATCGACGAGCGGCTGACAACGTGGGAGGCGCATCAGTTGCTGGATGAGGCCGGACACAGCCGACGCGGAGCATCCTCCCGGCAGCAGCGCAAGCAGATTATCGACCAGGTGGCCGCGGTCCTTATCCTGCAATCGTTTCTGGAAGCGCGTGCCAGCCGCGAGGCCCGCGGTTGAAGAGGGTGCTGAACAATTCCCGTATTTTGGAGGGAGTAGGGGGCTTCAGCCCCCTGATAAAGTCAATAAACTCAATGGGCTTTAGCCCCGGGCCTCTTGCTCCGCCGGTAGAGGACTTTTTCAGCACCCTCTAAGCCCGCATTGATAGGAAGCCGTTGATTCGTGGGATTAAAACCCCACACTAATCCGGAAAGACAACAACGTCACTATTTCCGTGGCCTCTGAAACCGCCTGTTATCTGCGAACGGCAAGTATGTGACCTGCACAATCTCCAATATCATGCGACGGTTTGCAATGGTTGTTCGGATGGAAGATACGCTTCGACGTGCGGCGCTTCGTTCTCGGATTCGGAGATGTAGCTGGCCATCTGTTGCGCCAGTTGCGAGTCCACCTCGTCGGCGATGGTCATCACCCCCACCAGCAACAAGCTGAAATTGATCTTGGGAAGGTTGTTTTGCAGCGTCTGGAAGATGCTGACCTGCAACATGCGCGACTCCTCCACCAGCATGGCGGCGGTGTAGCCCTGTTGCCGGCGAAGTCGGCCATGCTCGGCGGCGGCCTTCGATACCAGAGAGCGCGTACCCATGGGAAGTGGCGTCCGCAGCCGGTTGACGAGGTCGCCGAAGAGCTGCGGCAGGTGGGCGCAGCGTGCTTCATCATTCATTCGCACCAGGATCGCATCCGGGTCCTGCTGCACGGCGCGCAGCCACGCATCGATGGTGGATTGGGTTGCATGTTCCAGAATGTCGGCCACATCTTCTACCTGCGATGGTTCCGGCGGCGCGCCTGTTGCCATCCGTTCGCGTATGGCGTGTACCAGCACCTCCGCGCCCAGCGGCTTAAGCAGGATTTCATCGGCCTGTTTCAGGATGGCTGCGGTGGCCTGACTCATCTCGGGGTAGGCGCTGAAGATCATGGTGACAGCCTTGGGCTGGGAGTTGCGCATAGCGCTGACCACGGTAAGGCCGTCGCCCGGCTGCGGCATATGCAGATCGCTCAGCAGGACATCAAAGGTCTGCTCGCCAATAAACTTGAGCGCTTGGTTGACATTGGAAGCGGGAAACACCTCAAAGCCGTTGTGCTCCAACACCATCCTGAGCGTGGCCAGCAGGGTTACGTTGTCGTCCACCAGAAGAAGCCTGGGCTTGGGGGGCGAATCGGCGAGTGGCAGCATGGAATCCGATTGGCGAGTGAGCATGGAATGCCTTTCTTCGAGCATCGGAAGGGAGAGTTCTGATTGCAATATCCCACGCCAGCCTCTCCCTGTCTGGTCAATTTTGACCACCACGGCGGCGCGTTGCCTTCTTCGGACTGGCCTTTACACCAGCCTTGGCTTGCGTCCTACCTTTGCCTTTCTCCTTGGTTTTCGCGGAGCCCAGCAACGCGGCACTCGCGGCGCGGCGTCCGGCAGGCTGGTCCAGCAAAATGATGTTGAGTAGCGACTTATGCACACGAATGCGTCCGTTGTACTCGATAAAGCCATGCTGGCGGAAACGGTTCATGAAGAAGCTGACGCGGGAGCGCGTAGTGCCGATCATCTCCGCCAGCGTCTCCTGCGTGATCCTCGGGATCAGAGTCTCTGGCTCGCCTGGTTTGCCGAACTCCGCCATCAGCAGAAGGATGCGGGCCAGGCGCTTCTCGCTGGAGTTGAAGAGCTGGTCTACCAGATCGGCCTGAGTGCGCATGCCGCGCATCACCAGGTACTTGAGGAAGAGGTCGGAGAAGCCTTGCTCCTCATGAATCACACGCATCATCTCGTCGCGCGAGATGCGCAGCGCGGTGCATGCGCTGGTTGCCGTGGCAGTGGCCAATCGCAGGCCGGGAATGGTGGCAACGGAGTCCTCCCCGATGAAGTCGCCGGGACCCAGCAGCGTAATGGTCGCCTCCTTGCCCCGTTCTGACACGACGGTAAGCCGGGCGTGGCCAGTCTGTAGGTAAAACACGCTATCGGCTGGCGTTCCCTGCGTGAAAAAGGTCTCTTTGGCTTTCAGGATCAGCAGCTTCCGTCCCAAACCCGCATTGGCCAGAAAGATAGCAGGATCAAACTTCTGAATCGGATTTACAGTTGACTGCGAAGTTGAAGTTGGAAGCGTCGATGCTGTCATTGGAGTGCCTTTGCATGCATCTGCGGAAAGTATTGGCTGACGCAATAATCTAACCGGATGAGTTCTATTTTGCGCCCCATAATTCCCGAAATTGCATTATTTTTTACAAATAAGTCAGGGTTCAACATAGGAGGTAGACAACCAACCTGCTTCCAATAGAATCCATATTCCCAGGAGGCGTTATGGACGGAAAGCGAACCAACTTCGACATGCGCAGACCCAATTTGGACGACGATATCAAGCCGGACTCCCTGGACGCTAGCCAGGTAGATACCTTTAAGACCCAAGCCACGCAGGAGACACGCGAAGGTTACGATCGATCCTTCCTGGCTGAGCGTGGCCTGCTGATTACTCCCCACTCCCTGTGACTCTCTCCCAGTTGTTTGCCGATTGTTCTAAAAGCTGAGTACGGCGAACGTATCGGATGTCATACAGAATGCCAAGAATGATAGGGAGGCTGCCACCCTGGCGGCCATTATGCTTGCGTGCGGAACGAATACTCGATGGACGCGCATCGAGGTATAGCCCTGGATAGTACACGCATCCGCACTCTATCAATAGACTTCCAGGACTGGGTGGGGTCTGTCTGTTCAATTTTGCTCAGTTCAGGTAGATTCTTGCCATGCCGCAATCTGCCGCCGATAGAATGCAGGCGGCCTATGTGCTGTCTGGGCGCGGACGTATAATGAATTTTTGATCTTGCAGCGCTGCTGCACCAGGTGCGGAGCGCGCCCAGAAAGATTCCGGAAGGCCCAATGACAGAACAGATCATGAAGCGGCTGGTGGAAGAGATTAAAGTGCTGGAACGAGAGCTCACCACCGAGCTGCCGGCAGAGATCAAGCGTGCGGTCGCGCTGGGCGACCTCAGCGAGAACGCCGAGTACCACATGGCCAAGCAGCGCCAGGTGTTTGTGAATGCGCGTCTCGGCCAACTGAAGAAGCGCATGGGTGAGCTGGCCATGGTCAACCTGGTCAACATTCCTCACGACAAGGTGGGATTTGGTGCCACCATCGTCGTCTTCGACTCCAGCAAAAACGAGGAGATTACCTATAAGCTGGTCACCAGCGAGGAATCCGACGTCACTCAGGGTCTCATCTCCACCACCTCGCCCATTGGCCGCGCTCTGCTGGGCAAGCAGGTGGGCGACTTGGCCACCGTGGTCACGCCCAACGGCAAGCGAGAGCTTGAGGTGCTGAAGCTCACCACCATTCATGATGCGGTGGAAGATGAGATTACGGGTACGGATGCTGCAAATCAGAAACCTTAAAAACCAGGGCTCAAGGACGGCGCTTCCATGACATGGACAAGTGCATTTGGCAAAGGCAGCGGATGGTTGCTGCAGAAGATCGTGAACGGCCTGGCGCTGACCAAAATCTCGCCCAATGTGCTGACCTTTTTAGGACTCGTTATCAACGCCGTAGCGGCATGCTTTTTCGGCTTTGCACGCGGACATAACGCCGACCGCATGTTCTTCTACGCAGGGCTCATCATCATCGGCGCGGGCATATTCGATATGGTGGACGGCCGCGTGGCCCGCAAGACAAACCAGGTCTCCGTCTTCGGCGCGTTCTTCGACTCCGTCATGGATCGCTACTCCGACGTGGCCATCTTCTTTGGCTTGCTCATCTACTACGCGCGCGGCAACCGCCTCTTTTACGTCGGCCTGGTGGCCTTTGTCATGACCGCATGCGTCATGGTCAGCTACACCCGCGCACGCGCCGAGGCCCTGATCGGTAACTGCAAAGTCGGCTTCATGGAGCGGCCAGAGCGCATCGTCTGCGTCATCCTGGGCGCGCTCTTCAACCGCTGGGGAGTGATGGCGCCCTGCCTATGGGTGCTGGCCGTATTCTCCACCATCGCCGTCATCAACCGCATCCGCTATACCTACCTGGAAACCGAGCGGCGCAAACTGATGCCGGCTGCGCAGTAGTTCTGGAGGCTTGCGATGATGCTGATCCTTGCTTCGGCCTCGCCGCGCCGCCGCGATCTGCTGGCCCAGGCCGACTACACCTTTACCGTGGACTCCGCCGATGTGGACGAGTCGCTGCGTGACGGTGAAGATCCTTCCGCGTATGTCCTGCGCCTCGCTGTAGAAAAAGCGCAGGCAGTCTTCGCGCGTCACGCTGCAGAAGATGTGAGTGAAACCCCACTGATCGTCCTCGGCGCGGACACAACCGTCGTCTGCGATGGCCAGATTCTAGCCAAGCCGAATGATGCCGCCGACGCGATGCGCATGTTGCGCCATCTCTCCGGTCGTACCCACCAGGTCCTCACCGGCGTGGCTGTTGTGACGCGCGCAGGAGCTTTCAGCTACGTCGAAACCACAGAAGTCGCCTTCTCCGAAATCCCCGAGGCAGACCTGGCCGCGTACTGCGCAACCGCCGAACCGCTGGATAAGGCCGGCGCCTACGGCATTCAGGGATATGCCGCCCGCTGGATTCCCCGCATCGATGGGGATTACTTCAACGTCATGGGCCTGCCGATCGCGCGCGTGGTATCGATGATTGAAGAGGCTGGAGCTGACTCGTCAGCGCTTCACCAGCCAGACCGCACCGGCAACGACCGCTGAGACTTCAAATAGCCAGCCGCGCGCTTGATTCAGGCGTTGATGCCAGCGAGTCCTAGCGAGATGCAGCTATCGAATATCATGCCCACGGATCACGCACAGCCTGATCGAGCTCGTCCCCGCTGTCCCTGCTGTCTCTGAGCCACGCGGCCGCCTGTTCACCAGAAAGTCTCGACTCTGCGGCGAGTGTGGCGCGCACCCGCTCCATAATGTCGAGATAGAACGCCAAATTATGGATCGAGTTCAGCGTCGCGCCCAGCGGCTCGCGCGCCATAAATAAGTGTCTCAGATACGCCCGCGTGTAGCGCTTGCAGACCATGCACCCGCAGGCAGGGTCGATGGGCCGCTGGTCTTCCGCGTACTCCACGCGCTTGATGTTCATGCGAATGACGCTCGTCTCGCCGGTCCAGTTCTCGCCGATACTCTCCTCTCCAATCTGCTCTTCGTCCGCCTGCCGTTCCCCCGGTTCGGCCTTTCGGAACAGTAGCCCGTGGCGAGCGGCGCGCGTGGGCAGAACGCAGTCCATCATGTCCACGCCCATCCGCGCGTACTCCGCAATCTGGTCCGGATAGCCCACGCCCATCACATAGCGTGGCTTGTCGCGCGGCAGGAACTCCAGCGTGCGCGCAATCATCTCACGCGTCACATCGGGCGGCTCTCCCACAGCCAGCCCGCCAATCGCGTAGCCGTCGAACCCCATCTCAACCAGTCGCTCCGCCGACTCCCTCCGCAGATCCGGAAACATCCCGCCCTGTACGATTCCGAACAGAGACTGCGTTTTACCCTCGAACTTCTCCGCCCACGGAACTTCCTCACGATGCGCCTCGAAGTACTGCTTCGACCGCCTCGCCCAGGCATGCGTCAGGCTCATCGAATCGCGCGTGCGCTCCCACGTTGCCGGCGTCTCCACGCACTCGTCGAAGGCCATCATCACGTCCGCGCCCAGTGCGATCTGGATCTCCATCGAGTGTTCCGGAGAGAAGAAATATTTGCTGCCATCCAGATGCGAGCGGAACTCGACGCCCTCGTCCGTTACCTTGCGCAGCTTGGCCAGGCTGAACACCTGAAAGCCGCCGGAGTCGGTCAGCATCGGTCGGTTCCAGCTCATAAAGCGATGCACCCCGCCCATCCGCCGGATCAGTTCATGCCCTGGCCGCAGGGTCAAGTGGTAGGTGTTGGCCAAGATCATCTCCGCGCCCGCGCCATCTGCGCCAATCTGCTCCAGTGTCTCTTGCGGCACTGCTTTCACCGTCGCTGCAGTACCCACCGGCATGAACACCGGCGTCTGCACCGCTCCATGGGGAAGGTGCAACACACCGCGCCGCCCACCCGCATCCGATGCTGCGCCTATCTCAAAGGGAAGCCCCATATATCCAGTATGCCCGTTCGCGCCTCTTCCATGGCAGCACAACCTGCGCCGCGCGAGTGCCTGTTATGCGCGTGTACAATTTCATGCGATCCAGAACCAGACTCACCAGGGGCCCCGAACCATGATGTCTTCCTGTTTTACCCGTGTTTCCCGCCTGTATATTCTCCTCCTATCCAGCCTTTTGATTCCCGCAACTCTGACGGCGCAAACGCCGTCCGCGCAGGAGATGCCGCGCGTGGCGCATCAGGATGGCCGCTATGCCCTGATGGTGGATGGCAAGCCGTATCTGATGCTGGGCGCGCAGGTCTCCAACTCCAGCGGATGGCCGGAGAAGCTGCAGGCAGTGTGGCCCATGGTCGACCTGATGCATATCAACACACTGGAGGTTCCTGTCTATTGGGAGCAGTTGGAACCGAGTGAAGGAAAGTTCGACGACTCCGTCGTGGATGATGTGGTGCAGCAGGCGCGCGCCCATCATGTGCGCCTCATCCTGCTGTGGTTTGCCACATGGAAGAACGGCAAGATGCACTATGCGCCGGAGTGGGTGAAGAGCGACACCAAGCGCTTTCCGAGGGTGATTACGCCTGCCGGCTTGCCCATCGACGTGCTCTCACCCAACTCGCCCGCCAATTACAACGCCGATGCCGCGGCCTTCGCACACCTGATGGCGCACCTGCGCCAGATCGACGGCACGCAGCATACCGTCATCATGATGCAGTTGGAGAATGAGTCCGGCGCGCTGGGTGCTGTCCGCGACTTCTCCCCCATGGCGCAGAAGCAGTTTGAAGCTAACGTTCCGGCGGAGATCAGTCAGGCCTTGCATAAGCCCGCAGGCAACTGGAAGGCCCTGTTTGGCGACGACGCTGACGAGGCCCTCGCTGCGTATGCCACTGCAAACTATATCGACAAGGTGGCTGAAGCGGGCAAGAAGCAGATGGCTCTGCCCATGTACGTCAACAACTGGCTGAAGAGTCCGCGCGCTTATCCGGTCAGCTCGATTCCCGGCGTGGATTATCCCAGTGGAGGGCCTACCAGCAACATGCTGGACGTATGGAAGGCCGCAGGCACGCACATTGACGTGATTGCGCCGGACATTCATGTTCCCGGTGTCCAGGGCTTCAAGAACGTGATGCAGCAGTACACTCGCCCAGACAATGCGCTGTTCATTCCGGAGACCGATGGTTATGGGGCCACGCACGGCAACGACGGTCAAGGGCGGCTGGAGTTTCTCGCTCTGGGCGCGGGATCGTTCGGCTTCTCGCCCTTCGGCATCGACCATATCGCCTTAGGACCCGACGGCAAACTCGATGTCGAGCGGCAGGGTCTGGCAGAGAACAACCGCCTGCTCGTTCCCTCCGGCGAAGTTGTTGCGCAGCTACAGTACCAGGGCGAGATGCAGACAGCAGTCGAAGAACCCGGCCTGGCGCAGATCGAGCTTGCCTTTGGCGATTGGACTGCGCGGGTCAGCTTCCCTCCCGCCTTCGATTCCGCCGTACCAAATGATGGCGGCTCGCCCTCCGCGCGCCTCAAGATGGGACGCGTGCTGATCGCGCCCATCGGCCCAGATGAATTTCTTGTCATCGGCATCGACGCCCAGGTCAGCTTCCATCGAACGGTGCATCCACAAACCGTGCAGACCCAATTCCTGCATGTGCAGGAGGGTCACTATGAAGGCTCAGTCTGGAAGGGCGGACGCCTCTGGAACGGTGATGAGGCCGACAGTGGGCTCTTTTTCAGCATGCCAGGTGCAGTGCTGCACGTTAAGCTGGGCACTTACTAAGCCAGTCAATGGGAGATCCGCGTCTTTGCGTTAAAGGCAGGGCACAAATCGCTACTGCTCTGCCAGCGCTACGGCCTGGGCCACGCTCATGTCATTGGGCACGCGGACGAACTCGCTATGTTCGGCGTGCTCGTTTCTGGCGATGGATTTAAACAGGATTGCCTTGCCGTCGATGGCGCTATCGATCAGAGTGGTCTTCCACTCCGGCGTGGCGACGTTATTGGCCGGATCGCGCGACGTGGCAAAGCTGCTTCCCGCGTGGATGGTGGCAAGCAATCCAAACCCGATACTTATGTCCGCGGGCATACGGCCTTCAATGTGATGCAGGCGCATCGCCTTCGCGTCTACCATCATGGAGCCGGACATGCCATGCAACACGCGCTCCTCCAGAGACTGCGGCTCGTATGCCGGGTTGGGGCGGAAGTCGATCAGTAGTTCGTCGCCTTGTTGGCGCACATTGCCGAAGAGGAAGGCCTTGGGCAATAGGGTCAGCATCGTCCTGGCGTGGGCCTCGTCGTCCTTCAGCGCCTGCTCTTTACGCTGGAAGGCTGCCGGATCGGCAACCACACCTGCCAGCCGTCCACGCTCCTGCGCGATGCGCTCCGCGCTCAGCGGTTGGCCGTCCTCCTGCAACAGCATGCGTACCTTGCCCGCGTTGGTCTCCACCAACTTCTCCGTCCACAGATGCCCGCCGGTGCGGTCAGATCGCTCCTTCGACAGATACGCATAATGGTCGCGATGCTGTGCCGCCACATCCTCATTGGCCAGCATCGTAGACACAATCTGCTGCGCGGACAGGGTCGCCTGCGCCATGTCCGTCGGTGTGCCTGCACCGCTGCTGGAGGTTGTCAGCAACAAAGCAACCATGGCACCGCCCGCCAACCGGCAGAACTTCATCACGCCATCAACATCCATCCTGCGAATCTCTCTCATGCTGCTCCCAACTGCGCCATACGGCTTGCCTCGAATCTCACTCTTGGTTGCGTGGCCCCGCTCCCTCTCTCCAGTAGGATGCAGACGGAAGCATGCATGGAATTGCTATCACCAAAGGCAATGTTGCACCGGCAAACCGCCGATAACCGTATGCTCTTGCCTCCCCTATTGCTGCTGGAGTAACGTGAACCATCCTCTGATCACCGGATTGGACGATCATCCCTTGATGGAAATCCATTTGGAGTTGCTCCATGACCTCGCCTAAGTCCTTGCGCACCACCTTGCTCCCAGTATTCTTCGCTGCACTGTTGCTGGCGACTTTACCCTGCCTTGTCCAGGCGCAGACCGCACAATCGATTGTCCCTAACCCCCTGTTCAGCGACCACATGGTGTTGCAAAACGGCATGCTTGTGCCCGTCTGGGGTACTGCTGCAGCCGGAGAAAAGGTCACTGTGAAGTTCCTTGGTCAAACCAAGTCTGCAACCGCGGGCACCGACGGCAAGTGGATGGTGAAGCTGTCGAAGCTCAAGTCCGGCGGCCCCTTCACCATGACCATCGCAGGTGCAAAAGGCAGTACGCCCATCACCATCAGCGATGTGCTGGTAGGCGAGGTGTGGCTGGGTTCCGGTCAATCCAACATGGTCTTCCCTGTCTCCATGAAGGGCCGCGCAGGTCCCTATGGCTTACTGGACGATGCGAAAGAGATTGCTGCGGCAAATTACCCGCAGGTGCGCATGTTCACTGTGCCGGACAAGAAGTCTTACACGCCGCTCACGGACGTCAAGGCTGTATGGAAGATATGCAGCCCGGATACCGTCGCGGACTTCTCCGCTATGGGATACCTGTTTGGGCGCGATCTGAACCAGGCGCTGAAGCTGCCAGTCGGCATCGTACTGTCGGCCTCCGGTTCAAGCACCGCTGAGGCGTGGATTCCGCGCGAAGCACTGTTGGCAGATCCCATCATGAAGCCGGTTGTGGAGGGCTTTGATACCCGTGAGGCAGCCTGGAAGGCGAACCCCACACCTCCAACACCGCCTGCTCCGCGTCCGGCAGCACCACCCGCCGAGGCAACTGCAACTCCCGGCGCTCCCGGCGCACCCCCAGCGGCAGGCGCACCACCCGCGGCTCGAAGAGCGCGTGGCGGCGGTGGCGATCCGGCTAACGACCAGCATCAGCCCACCGTGCTCTACAACGGCATGATCAATCCCATCCTTCCCTACGCCATCCGAGGAGCCATCTGGTATCAGGGTGAATCGATCCTCGGCAATCCGGGCATCCCTGGGTATGGCCATGTCATGGCGTCGCTGGTCACCACTTGGCGTCAGCTATGGGGCGAGGGTAACTTCCCGTTCTACGAGGTGCAGCTTGGGCCGCTGAAGAACAACAGCAACAATCCGCGGGTTCGCGAACAGCAGGCAGACCTCCTCTCCGTACCTAACACCGGCGTGGCCACCGCCATCGATATCGGCGATTCCGCCAACGTCCATCCCAAGAATAAGGAGCCGCTGTGCGACCGTCTCACCCGCATCGCACTGGCCAACGTATACGGAAAGAAGATGGAGTTCTATGGACCGATGTACCAGTCCATGAAGGTTGAGGGGGATTCCATTCGCCTTAGCTTTACCCACGCGCAGGGACTGACCACGCATTATCCGGATGGTTTGTATGCGCATGTCTCCTCGCCGCCCAATCCTCCCTCCACCGCTGAGGTTCCCACCTCCAACGATGGTCCGCTGAAGTGGTTCCAGATCGCCGGTGCCGACGGCAAGTACTTCGACGCGCAGGCCACCATCAGCGGCAGCACAGTGGTGGTAAAGAGTCCGGATGTTCCCGCACCCACCGAGGTTCGCTACGCATGGGACAACTATCCCTACGGCGCAAATCTTTATAACGCAGCAGGATTGCCGGCATTTCCCTTCCGCACCAACAGGATGGATGAGCCGGTGCCGGCGCCTCGTGCTGCTCCTCCGGCTGCTGCTGCGCCGTAAGCCCCATGTAGCTGTTCTACCCGAAGGAGAAGTAGACATGCGGATGTCCATGCCACGCCTTGCAGCGTTGTCCACGCTGCTTTTGCTGGCGACTCTGCCACGCGTTGCATGCGCCCAGTCTGGCCCCAACGCCACACCGGAGATCGTCGCCGCAGCCGCCGCTGCGAAGACTCCGGTTGCCCCCGGCCCGGTACAGCCGACGTGGGACTCCATCCGCGCCAACTATACCGTGCCGCAGTGGTTCATCGACGCCAAATTCGGCATCACCATGCACTGGGGGCTGTTCTCCGTCGCGGCGTATCACAACGAGTGGTACGAGCGGTATATGTACACCAGCTTCTCCGCATGGCATACCCAAAACTTCGGCCCGCCCGACCAGTTCGGCTACAAGGACTTCATCCCGTTGTTCAAAGCAACGGATTTCAACGCCGACGATCTGGTCTCTCTCATCAAGCAGTCTGGCGCAAAGTACTTCATGCCCACGGTGGAGCATCACGACGGCTTCTCGCTATGGAACAGCGCCACCAATCCCTATAACGCATATAACATGGGCCCGCACCGCGACCTGGTCGGCGAGATGGCCACCGCCACGCGCAAAGCAGGGCTCAAGTTCGGCATATGCAGCCACAACATGGAGCACTATACCTTCGTCAATCCAACTCCCGGCCTCAAAACCGATGTGGACGATCCGAAATATGCGGACTTCTACTGGCATAACCGCTCCGACACGCGCCTGCAGGAGTTCCTGGAAGACTGGGTTAAGAAGAACATCGAACTCATCGACCAGTATCAGCCGGACGTGATGTGGTTCGACAACGGCGTCAACTCCAGAACGCTGGACCCGGTAAAGATGAAGGTGGCCGCCTACTACTACAACCGCGCTTTGGAATGGAAAAAGCCGGTGACCATTGAGACCAAGGACTCCGCATTCCTGGCTGGCAGCGTGCTGGACTTTGAAAGACTGAACCCGCGCGGCCCAACCCAGATCCTGAAAGGCATTTGGGACGCGGAAGATACCGAAGGCAGCACATGGGGCTACACCGCCGCCAATCCGGTGGAGACATTCCGCAGCGCAAAATCGGTCATTGATGAGCTATGCACCATCCTCAGCATGAACGGTAGTCTTCTGCTCAACCTCTCGCCCATGGGCCAGGGCGCCATCAACCAGCAGCAACGGACAGCGCTGATCGAAGTCGGCAAGTGGCTGGCGGTGAATGGCGAAGCGGTCTACGGCACACATAACTGGATCGTCGATGGCGAAGGATTCACGCCTCTGCCTGAACGCAGCGCGCTCGCGCGTGCCGCGTCTGCTGCCGGCGCAGCAACTACCACCCCTGCTGTTGCTCCTACGCCTGCGTCTGCTCCACCTCGGCCGCCCGCAGCCGCAACCACTGGCCCAAAACCCGTCGAGTACCGCTTCACCGTCAAGGGTGAAAGCCTCTACGCCATCGCCCTATCCTGGCCCACGGATACAGCCGTCATTACAACGCTTGCCAAGGGCAAACTGCTCGACGGACAGCCTGTGAAGGGAAAGATCAAGAGCGTTACCATGTTGGGCCAACCCGGCAAACTCAAGTTCAAGCAGGATGCCGATGGCCTCAAGATCACGCTGCCCGCCAACAAGCCATGCGACAATGCATGGACGCTGAAGATCACCGGACTCAAGATGAATCCTGCCGGTCCGGCAATCCCTGCCGTCATGGCCGATCTGCGATAAGCTATCTCCGGGCCCCGCAAATCACGGAGGATTTATGACCGCAAGTGGCTCGAATGTTCGTGTTCTCGTAGGCACACGCAAAGGTGCCTTCATCCTCACTGCCGATGCTGCACGCAAAAAGTGGGAGATAGCTGGACCGCACTTTCCCGGATGGGAGATCTATCACCTCAAGGGCTCACCCGTCGACCAGAATCGCATCTACGCCTCGCAATCCTCCGGATGGTTCGGACAGATTGTGCAGCGCTCCGACGATGGCGGCAACACCTGGACGCCTGTAGGCAATAACTTCGCCTACGATGGCGTTCCCGGCACCCATCAGTGGTACGACGGCACGCCGCATCCGTGGGAGTTCAAGCGCGTCTGGCACATGGAGCCCTCACTCACCAATCCCGATGAGGTCTACGCCGGCGTGGAGGATGCAGCCCTCTTCCATTCCACCGACGGCGGGCAGAACTGGGCAGAGCTATCCGGCCTGCGCACCCATACTACTGGCTCCGCATGGTCTCCCGGAGCGGGCGGCATGTGCCTGCACACCATCCTCATCGATCCCAGCAATCCCAAACGCATCGTCATCGCCATCTCTGCGGCAGGAGCCTTCCGCACGGATGACGGCGGCGCGACTTGGAAGCCCATCAACCGCGGCCTGCGCTCGGAGTTCATTCCCGACCCCACCGCCGAGGTCGGCCACTGCGTCCACCACATCGCCGCCCACCCGTCGCGCCCCCGCACACTCTTTATGCAGAAGCACTGGGACATCATGCGCTCCGACGACGCCGGCGATAACTGGCACGAGGTCTCCGGAAACCTGCCCACAGACTTCGGCTTCGCCATCGACGTGCATGCCCACGAGCCCGAAACGCTCTATGTCGTGCCCATCAAATCCGACTCCGAACACTTCGTTCCCGAAGGCAAGCTGCGCGTCTTCCGCAGCCGCACCGGAGGCAACGATTGGGAGCCGCTGAGCAAAGGTCTGCCAGACCGCAACTGCTACGTCAACGTCCTGCGCGATGCCATGGCCGTCGACACGCTCGACTCATGCGGCGTCTACTTCGGCACCAGCGGCGGACAGGTCTACGCCTCCGCCGATTCAGGAGACAACTGGACCGCCATCGTCCACGACCTGCCGCCCGTCCTCTCCGTCGAGGTGCAGACCCTGCGCTGAACAGGAGCGTTGTCATTCCACAGCATAGGGAAGGAATCCTCTGTTGTACCTATTTTTGTCATACCGAACCAAGTGAAGGATCCCCGTATTCTGTCTTTGTCTCGATAAGAGCGCCATGCCCACTATTCGTATCGAACTCCCCGCGCACCTCCGCACCCTGGCCCGCATCGCGGGTCACGAGGTCGCGCTCGACGTTCCCGATAACCCCACCGTCGCCACTGTCCTCGATGTGCTCGAAGCTACCTACCCCATGCTGCGCGGTACCATACGCGACCAGGTAACCCGCGAACGCCGCGCCTTCCTGCGCTTCTTCGCCTGCCAGCAGGACATCTCGCTCGATAGCCCTGACACGGCCCTCCCCACTGCCATCGTCAATGGATCAGAACCGCTCATCATCCTCGGTGCCGTCGCCGGTGGATGAGGTGGCTGAACCCGGTTGCCACACCGTGAAACAATCGCCACTGTTGCCCGTCTACTGATTACCGGAAATAGTTTGGTACAAGGATTCTGGCAATGCTGACGCGCAGGCGGTTCACCCAACTCACTGCCATCACCTCCGCATCGCTCGCAGTGGGGCGCGGTTTGGGTGCGCAGATGGGAATGCCCGCTGCCTCCGCACCAGTGATTCCCGCAAATGCCCCGCCCGCGGATTTCACCCTCAACATCGCTCCCTATCTTATGGAAGCATCCCCCAAACATCGCTTTCCCACCATCGCCTACAACGGCCAGGTGCCCGGCCCGTTGCTGCGCATGAGGCAGGGCCACCCAGTCACCATCGACATCTACAACCACTCCGCCGAAGCTGAGATCGTCCACTGGCACGGCCTTTATCTTCCCGTGGAGACCGACGGTGCTATGGAGGAAGGTTCGCCCTTGATTGCGCCCGGAGCGTCCACGCGCATCAAATTCACACCCGATCCCGCGGGATTACGCTGGTTCCACACCCACACCTTTGCCGGCAACGACATGCGCAAGGGACAGTACACCGGCCAGCACGGTTTCCTGATGATCGATCCGGATTCCGGAGGGGTGGCAGAGAACCCGGCGCGCTACGATCGCGAACTTTTCCTCGCGCTGCACGACTGGGGCGGCAGCATGATGCCCTCGGCCGACGGCTCCGCCATGCCGATGTACGAGGTCTCCACCATCAACGGCAAGATGCTCGGCTTCGGCGAACCCATCCGCGTCAAGCAAGGCGAGCAGGTGATGATGCACATCCTCAACTCCAGCCCAACCGAAGTCCATTGGATCGCACTTCCAGGGCATAGCTTTCAGGTCGTCGCGCTAGACGGCAACTCGTTTGCCTATGGTTCCATCGGCTACCGCATGCTGCGCCTCGCGCCCGCCGAACGCGTCTCCGCCATCGTCGAGATGAATACTCCCGGCGTCTGGGTCCTTGGCGAGGTGCGCAAGCATTTGCAGGCCGCAGGCATGGGCATCGTCATCGAATACGCCAATGCAACCGGCGCGCCCAAATGGATTCAGCCGGATAATCTCTTCTGGAGTTATAAGGATTTCGCCTGGACCGCAAACGCGAACCTGGTGCCGACGCAGCAAGAAGATGTGACCGAAATCCCGCTCACCTTCGACTCAAAGTTCCAGGGCCACGGCAACCCGGAGCGATGGACCATCAACGGCAAGTCCTATCCCGATATCGAGTCGCCAGTGCTGCACACGGGAAAAAATTATCGTCTGGTGATGAAGAATTTAAGCGCCGACGATCATCCAATCCACCTGCATCGCCATACCTTTGAAGTTACAAATATCGGTGGCCAGGCTATGCGTGGATTGAGCAAGGATGTCGTCCTTATTCCCGCGCAACAGACCTCCACCGTGCAGTTCACCGCCAATCATCCCGGCAATACGCTCTTTCATTGCCACCAGCAGGATCACATGGACCACGGTTTTATGATGGTGTTTCACTATGCCTAATGCCACAAAATCGGGTGCCCCATGTCTCGTGTCTGAGACATGGGTTCAGGTCACGTGTGGGTTGATCGTCGTTCTCCTCTTCGTCCTCTTCACAACCCCCGCCCGCGCCCAGGGCAACTACGAGATTCAGGTCTACGGAGCAGATACCAACCCTCCCAAAGACCTCATGGTCGAGCTGCACTCCAACTTCACCCCAGAGGGTCAGAAGAACACGATCGACGGCGTCTACCCCACCAACCACCAGGAGCACGAGACCATCGAGCTTACCGAGGGCCTCACCAGTTGGTCAGAGATCGGCTTCTACATCTTCACCAGCGAGCAGGCCGGCCATGGCATTCAGTGGGTCGGCGACCACATCCGCCCGCGCGTTCGCATCCCCGATAGCTGGCATTGGCCGGTCGGCGTCTCCGTCTCAACAGAAGTGGGATATCAGCGCGCCGTCTACTCGCCCGACACATGGACCTGGGAGATTCGCCCCATCGTCGACAAAACCATCGGCCGCTGGTACTTCGCCATCAACCCCGCGCTGGAGCGAACCTGGCATGGCCCGGATGTGAATCAGGGCATCGGCTTCGCGCCTGGAGCCAAGATCGGCTACGACTTCAGCAAGGCCGTCAATGCGGGCTTCGAATACTACGCCGACTACGGCAGCATCACCTCGCCCGACACGCTGCACAACCAGCAACAGCAGATCTTCGCCGTCACCGACCTCAACGTCTCACCCAAGTGGGAGATCAACTTCGGCGTCGGCGTTGGCCCTACCGCTGGCACCGACCACCTCATCGTCAAAGGTATCCTCGGCCGCCACTTCGACTGGGGCCACCACTCCGCTATCGACTGAACCTCTCCACTAAATGGGTGCCCCATCTTAGGCGCAGCCTCATCGCGCCTAAGGTGGGCATTAGCCCGCCGCTCGCCTTACTGCAATACCAACGGTGTAAACACTCCATCCTTCGACATCGCCATCTGGATCGGCCGCGGAGGCCCCATCTTCGGCACCGTCACCTCCACCCAGAGCTCTTCGCCCTTCTTCGGCGGAAACGGGTTCTGGACCGTGTCGGAGATAAAGAACTCCACGCCTTGCGAGAGCGTCGCCTGATCGCATGGCCTGTCTCCCCACATGGTCAACTCCTCGGTCATCTCAGGCCGGTCGTTATCGCTGGCCAGCACGGGAACCAGCCTCCCATCCTGGGCCTCCAGTCTCACCGTCCATCGCCAGTGGCCAGCAAGCAGCATGGATCCGAAGTCGGCTTTGTTGTGGTGTGCCTCGTCGCGCGGCAATCCACAGGCATCGACCGCTAGCTGCATCGCCCGATATCTTCCGCGCAGCGGTGCGTTGGGATCGTACTGCGCCGCTCTCACCCACACCCGCGGACATGTCTTCCGCTCGTACAGATACTTCCCTGCAATGCTCAACACCAGCACCGCCTGTATCAACAGCAACAGCACCGCGCGTCCCACTGGGCTCATCGATCTCATGCTGTCACCTCCGAGATACTCGCCACCATCCGTCGTCGCGTCTTCTCAAGCGCCCAGCCACCGGCCAGGAAGAGCACGCCTAGCACAATCAGTCCCAGCGAACGATCCAGCTTGCCCATGATGTCAGAGAAGTAGAACCACACCACCGTCAGCGCGAAGGCCGCAACGCCGTAGTTCACAATCGCGCGGCTGGCCTCGCGCACGCCCCACCAGGCAAGAAAGACGCACGCCGCCGCTACCACCGCATACATGGCCACTCGCGGCTCAGTGTGTCTCCAGAGGCCTTCTGTTTTCACCACATTCAGCCAGGGAATCGTGAAGGCCATCGCCGTTACCACCACACACGGCAAAAGACTTTTGCGGTTGGCCCACCATCCGCAGCCCAGGACGAGCAGCAGAATCGCATAGCCCCACATGCGCAACAAGATTGGCACAAAGCCCCAGTCATGCCCATAACCGTTCCATAGCCATCCTTCCGAGAGCACAACCGTCGAGACGATAAGTGTTACGCAGCCCACCGCAAACAGTATCCCGTAAACCACCCTCCGTCGCGAATGCAGAAACGCCGTCAGGTACACAACTCCGAGTACCGCGATGATCCGGCACAAAAAGACATTCGCTCCGTTGTAAACGCTCATCCGATCGCACAGTTCGCAGAGCAGCCACGTGGGCACCAAAAGCAGCGCAAGCGTCTGCTGAAACTCATCCCCCAGCAGCCACCACGCCGCCGCCGCGCAGATGGCCCACAGCATCACTGCCGCCGGCCAGTGCTCCTGCATATTGAAGATTTGCCCGACCAGAGCAATCGCCGCTCCGCTGGCTACCGTCCCCAGCGCGTGCATAGTGGTGGCAAATCCACTGAACCTTTCGCGAGTAATGATTCCAGCAACGTGAAAGAGCGCCAGCATGGCCAATACCAGCGCCAACCGCGTGAGCGGCGAGACATCGTCCCAATGCGCCGCGACAAATAGCAGCACGCCTGCGCCCAGCAGAATTCCACCCATCACCAGTGCCAGAACTACCTGCCAGCGCCGTCCGCTCGGTGTGACTTGCGACTCCTCATACCGCCGGATCGCCGCTTCTGTTGTCTCATCCAATAGCCCCGCGCTGCGCCAACGTACCAGAAACTGTTCAAACGCCTGCATGGCCCGCTCCACAAATCGCAAGTAGTAGAGCACCACCCCGCCCCGCACACAAGTGGATTTATAGGACAGATTAACCGTGGGAATTCTATCAGCCAAAATACATACTGCTTCAGGTCTGACTCAGCCCCGCCAGCATCTCCCTCACAGTCCGCCCCGACACAGGCTCAACCATCTGCGGAGCAATCTCTGCCAGCGGCTCCAGCACAAAGCACCGCTCCGTCATCGCCGGATGCGGCAATCTAAGTTCGTCACTATTCAGCACCACATCGCCCATCAGCAGCAGGTCGAGGTCAATCGTGCGCGGGCCTTTCGCCGGAGCGCTCGCCCGGTCGCGTCCCATCGCCCGCTCAATGCCCAGCAGCTCGCGCATCAGCTCCACCGGCTCCAGCTCGGTCTGCAACAGCATCGCTCCATTCAGAAAGTTCGGCTGCTCGACGGTACCCACCGGCTCCGTATCATGGAACGACGAGACCGCACGCACCGTACCCAGCTTCGCCACTCTCGTCACCGCCTCGCGCAGGTTGGCCTCGCGATCACCCCACGGCGATGCAAGGTTCGAGCCCAGCGCAATCGCCGCAATTCGCCTCACGCTCTCCACCACATTCTTGCTCTACGCATGGACGGCAACAGTCTCCGTCAGCAGCCCAGCTTCAACCGGCTCGCCAACCTCATCGAACCCATGCGCCAACTCCCACGCGCTGCGGTCGCGCATCAACCGCTGCACCAGCGCGGTATGCATCGCATGTCCCGCGCGCTCGGCAATCACACGGCCCTGGATGCGCCGCCCAGCCAGTGCCAGGTCTCCGATCAGGTCCAGCACCTTGTGGCGCACAAACTCGTCGGCAAAGCGCAGCGGCCCGTTCTGCACTCCCTGCGCGGTCAGGATAATCACGCACTCCTCCGACGCGCCGCGGATCAACCCCATATCGCGCAGCTTCGCCTCGTCCTCCCGAAAGCCGAAGGTCCGCGCCGGCGCTATCAGCCGCGCATAGTCGCCGCTCTCCAAATCGCCCTGGAAGCGCGCCGACCCGATGGGCTGCGGAAAGTCGATGCTGTAATCAATGCCGTATCCCGTCCCCGGATACACGCCGATAAACTTGCCGCCCTCGCGCACCTCCACCTCTTTCAGAATGCGCAGATACTCGCGCCGCCGACGCTGCTGCTTCAACCCGACAGACTGAAACGCCTCCACATACGGCAACGCGCTTCCGTCCAGGATCGGCAGCTCCAGGTTGTCTACCTCGACGATCACGTTGTCCACGCCAAAGCCAATCAGCGCCGACAGCAGATGTTCCGTAGTCGTAATCAGCACCGAGCCGCGCATCAGGCTGGTGGCATAGCTTACCTTGGCGACGTTGCGCCCAGTCGCCGGAATCTCAAAGCCGTCCAGGTCCGTTCGTCGAAAGACAATCCCCGATCCCGCAGGCGCCGGCACCAGACGCATTGTTACCTGCGCGCCGCTGTGCAACCCTATGCCGCGAAACTCAACCTCGGACCGGATAGTCTGTTCTGGATGTGCACTCTGGGCCAGAAATATAGGGCTCCCATTTACCCTATCGTCCAGATTACAACCGGCAAACCTTGCCTGAAGTGTGGCAAATTGACCACACTCGGCACACTTCTTTCAGCGCTCAATGCTCATAGACTTTAGATTATAGTTTATAGAACTATAGTTTATAGTGTTATATTTATGGCAGCGGTGAGCGGCCATGCAGGTTTACAAGACGAAGTGGCTCTCCCGGTTTGTCCGCCACGAAGACATCACCGACAGCAGCTTGCGTGACGCAATAGCGCGAGCTGAAAAGGGACTGATTGACGCCGATCTAGGCGGTGGTCTAATCAAGCAACGCGTTGCAAGGCCAGGACAAGGACGATCTGGAGGCTATCGCACCATCGTTGCCTATCGTGCGAAAGGCCGTGCCATCTTCCTCTATGGCTTTGCTAAGAATGAACGAGACAACATCCAGCCGCACGAGTTGCTCGACTTGCGGACAGTCGGTTTGAACTGGCTGAACGCTACGCGTCAGCAGATTGCCGATGCCATTGTAGAAGGACTTTTACAGGAGGTTGACCACGATGAACAAGACAACTAACCGGTTGAGCGAAGCAATCCAGCAGATGGCCGGAGACCAGCACCGCATCGGCATCATGGACGACGCGACATATCAAAAGATCACAATTCGCCACCTCGGCACGCTCGCTCTGAAGACAGCCGAACCCATCAGCGGTCACGAGATCCGCACCTTGCGCGAGCAGGCAAACCTGAGCCAAGCCGCGTTTGCTCGTTTTCTCAATCTCACCGTTGGCTACGTTTCGCAGTTGGAGCGCGGAACCAAGCAACCCAAAGGTCCTGCCCTCATCCTGCTCAACGTCATTCGCCGCAAGGGGCTTGAAGTGATTCTGTGAACCTGTACGATGCCAGGCACCTCAGCATTCTGACTACGAAAGCCCTCCTTCTACCCCGTCCATCTCTTTCCCACAACCCCGCAAAAGTTTTTTTGCGATTTTGCTCAGCAAATATCCACGTCAAGCCATAAATCGTACAACTAACTGATTCAAATAGAGATCATCGTGGCATTCCAACGATCCAAACTGATACAATAGAAGAGTAGGGATTTTCGTTGCCGGCCTGTACCTTTGTCCAACAGGTGGCATCGAATCGCAAATCTTCCTATAACTTGTTTGTTTTGAAGATTATGAAAACTATGTGCTTTGTTTTGTTGATCTTGTAGTTATAGTCCTTGGGTTTACGCTCGTAAGTCACTATTTATCTAGATGATGCGTAAATAGGGGGGAGGGGGGGAGGGGTCAATGAGCCATCAAGACCCAATCATCGCAGCCGTCAACTCGCAGTCCAGGTGGCTCGCGTCCACGCTGCGCGACCTCGTCCTGATCGAGTCGCCCAGCGACAACAAGCCCGCCGTCGATGCAGCCGTTCGCCTCGTTGCCAGCCTCGCCCAGTCCTCCGGCGGACGGGTCAAACTGCATAAGCAAAAGCACTTCGGCAACGTGCTGGAACTTCGCTTTGGCCCAGCGCGCAGCCCCCGCAAGCCCATTCTTCTGCTCGGCCACCTGGATACCGTCTGGCCCCTCGGCACACTGCGCACCATGCCCTGGAGAAGGCGCGACGGCAGGTTGTACGGCCCCGGCGTCCTCGACATGAAATCCGGTGTTGTCATGGCACTCGCCGCCATCCGCGCGCTCAATCAGCTCGGCATCAGCCGCCCCATCACGTTGCTGCTAAATTCCGACGAAGAAGTCGGCAGCCCCGTCTCGCGTCCCATCACCGAGAGGCTTGCTCTCGCATCCTCCGCCGTCCTTGTGCTGGAGGCCGCGCAAGGCCTCGCCTGCAAGACAGCGCGCAAGGGTGTCGGCGACTACCGTCTGCACGTCACTGGCGTAGCGGCGCACAGTGGCGTCGACTTCACCAGCGGACACTCCGCCATCGTCGAGCTTGCCCGGCTTCTGCAGACCGTTGCCGGCTTCACCGATCTGCATCGCGGCATCACCGTCAATCCCGGCGTCATCTCCGGCGGAACGCGTTCCAACGTCGTCGCTGAACAAGCCTTCGCCGAGGTCGATGTCCGCATCGCGCGTGCCAGCGATGCAGTCCACATCGACCGGCTCTTCCGCAGCCTGCGCTGCTCCGATCCTGGCTGCAAACTCGATATTTCCGGCGGCATCAACCGTCCCCCGATGGAGCGCAAGCCCGGCACCGTCGCCCTCTACAAACAGGCGCGAAAGCTGGCAGCAGAGCTTGGCTTCCAACTCGATGAGGCCGCAACCGGTGGAGGCTCCGACGGCAACTTTACCGCCGCACTCGGCGTTCCCACGTTGGACGGCCTCGGCGCAGTCGGCGAAGGTGCCCACGCTGCCCACGAATCGGTCGTCATCGAATACCTTGTCCCCCGTACCACGCTATTAGCCGCGCTGCTGGCGAACCTGTAGTGGCAAACCATTTTGCAATCAGATCCGCCTCACGCGGCCTGCTGCATCCTCAGCACGCGCAGCAGGCAATACGCCTCGTTGATCGCGATCATCTGCTCATTCGCGAACTGCTGCATCTCTTCGCTGCTCTGCTGCATGCGGTCAGGATGCCACTGCCCAGCCATCCGCCGATACGCCTTCCGGATCTGCGCCCACGAACTGTCTGCCTCCACTCCAAGCAGACGGCAAGCCGTATGCAGCGTCATCGGACTGGGTTCGTTCGTCGTCTGCTGGTTGTCACACTCTGTTGCAAACGGCTCCCATTGGCTTGCAGCGTCGTGCGTCGGCTCGGCATGCTCTTCTCCGCGCCACTCCATCCACTCTGCAGCGGGTCTTCCCCCAACCGCACCGTCTTTTGCGGACGGAAACAGATCCGCATACAACTCCCTCTGCCGCATGTAGGACTGCGCGCCATAGTTGTCAAACTCCCAGAACCTGTGGCTCCCTGTCGCGCTCTCCGCCTGTTGCATCCGTCTGCGCCGCAGATTCTCCACCGCCGTGGGCGCGCCGTATCGCCAGCTCTCTTCAAAAAAGAGGCTGTCCGGCTGCGCATCGTCTCCCATCAACCGTTGAATCTCTGCCGCCAGTGCCCATGCGTGCTCGGTCCGGTTCGGCTCAAGGACAGCGCTGCTTTGCAACACTGTCTCCCAGAAGCCACGCTCTTCGTACGACTGGCCGATCATCCTTCGCCTCCACGCACAGGTTCGCGCCACCGCGCCGGTCGCCCGTGGGTGTCCGCTCTGCCTGCTACTGCTGCTGTACTTTGCTTATCGGCAGGTTGCAGATTTTTTCGCGCGGCTGTGCAACATCGACCGCCACAGCCTCTCCCAGCGTTCGTCTTGTGGCCACGCAAGGCGATACAATCAAAAGCGATGACGCCGCCGATCGCCGAAGAACTCGTTCAGATCGACCTTGCGCCACGTCGGCCACAGCGCAAGCCGGAGTGGCTGAAGGCACGTGCGCCCGGTGGCGAGACCTTCCACAACCTGAAGAAGCTGGCGCGTGAGCTCAAGCTGCATACGGTGTGCGAGAGTGCCAACTGCCCCAACCTGGGAGAGTGTTGGAACCAGAAATCTGCCACCTTCATGATGCTGGGCAACCTGTGCACTCGGCGCTGCGGTTTTTGTGCTGTCCCGAAAGGTAAGCCGGAGCCGATCGACCTGGACGAACCGCGGCGCGTGGCATACGCCGTCGCGAAGCTTGGGCTGGCCCATGCCGTGGTTACCAGCGTCAACCGCGACGACGACAACCTGGGAGCAGCGCAGGCGTTTGTCTCTGTGATACAGCAAATTCGCGCGCAGGAGCCAGGATGCCGGGTGGAGGTGCTGACACCCGACTTCCAGGGCAATCCAGAGTCGCTGCGCATGGTGGTGGCGGCGCGGCCAGAGATTCTGAACCACAACATTGAGACGGTGCCGAGGCTCTATGCAATTGCCAAATCAGGTGGACGCTACACCCGCTCCCTCGAATTCCTTAGGCGGGCTAAGGAGCTTGCTGCGGAGGCTGGGCACTCGCAGGTGACGAAGACCGGCATTATCGTCGGCTTAGGTGAAGAGATGCACGAGTTGCTGGCGGTCTTCCGCGACCTGGCCGAGCGCAAGGTGGACATCCTGACCATCGGGCAGTATTTGCGGCCCTCGCGCGACCACCTGGTGATGCAACGCTTCTACACGCCAGACGAGTTCGCATTCCTGAAACACGAGGCTCTGGCGATGGGCTTTCGCCATGTGGAGAGCGGACCCCTGGTGCGCAGCAGTTATCACGCGCAGGAGCAGGCGGAGAGTACAGGGTTGGCGTAATGGTTTAAAATCCCACATCGCAATGAGCGAGATGTGGGGCACCCGTTGGTCCGGTTCATTTACACTCTTCGCACGCGAGGTGATGCTATGGGCGGCGATCCACGGGGCCCTCGAAGAAACAAACTTCCGAGCGTGCTACGCGGTGTGGCCTGTGCACTGCTCGCGGTGTGTATGTTTGCGGCTTGCGCATCGGCGCAGGAGAAGTCGCAGGCAGGCGATCCACTGCATACAGCGACGCGTGAGGAACTGGACGTGGCGAAGGCGGTGATGGCGCAGGAGCATGCCTGGAATCGAGGTGATCTGGATGGCTTCGTGAAGGGATACAAGGACTCCGCGACCACCGTCTTCATGGGCAAGCAGATCGTCGAGGGCTATTCCAGGATTGTGGCGGAGTACAAGCTGGACTATCCCACTGCGGCGTCGATGGGGACGTTGGGATTCTCCGAACTGGAGGTGCATACGGTAGGCGACAGCCTTGCCGTCTGTCTGGGTAAGTACCATCTGGAGCGTGCCAAGAAAGAGGGCGGCGGGGCGGAGGGGACCTTCTCCATGGTGCTGGAAAAGACCGATCAGGGATGGAAGATCGTTCTCGACCACACGACGTAGGCGGTTGACCTCATACGGTCATAATCTCTTTTTCCTTGGCTTGGAAGTACTCCTCGATGCGGCGTATCTCAGCGTCGGTGAGCTGTTGAACCTCTTCGCTGGCTCGCTTCTCGTCATCGGCGGAGATGAGCTTATCTTTGGCCGCCTTTTTGACATGCTCATTGCCGTCACGGCGGATGTTGCGGATGGCGGTCTTGTGGTCTTCCAGCACCCCGGCCAAGTGCTTGACGGTCTCGCGGCGGCGCTCCTCGGTCATTGGAGGAACGGGGACGCGGATGATCTTGCCGTCGTGCATGGGGTTGAAGCCAAGGTTGCTGGTGCGGATCGCCTTTTCCACAGCGGGAACGATGGAGGCCTCCCAGGGCGAGACCAGAATCATCTGCGGCTCGGGCGTAGAGATTTGTGCTACCTGGGAGAGGGGAGTGTCGGTGCCGTAGTAGTCCACTTTGACTTGGTCGAGCATGTGAACATTTGCGCGACCGGTGCGGGTAGAGAGGAGGTTGGCGCGGAAGTCCTCAACCGTCTTCTCCATACGTGTCTTGATCTGCGCGTGCACGCTCTTCAATGCCGGATTGCCTGCCATGATGGATGCCATTTAGTTGCCCTGCCTTTCATAAGCCGATTGGGAGCCGGATAGGAACCGGACGAATTCGACTTGGTTATTCTACAGAGGGAAGGAGGTACTGAGTTAGCCGGATTGGTGGATGGATGTGGCTGGAAGCAGGCCCTGCCATGCTGGATGCCCCACGGATTCTATTTTAGGAATTGGCGGATCGAGGCATAGCATGCAATGTTTGACAGGTACATCCCCCAAACGTGTAAGGTTGGGTTCGTGCATGTCGAACTGAACTTTGAGCAGAGCGCGCGTATCGAACTACTGGCGTTAGTTGCGGGCAAGTCGTCGTCGGTATTGCTGGTGGAAGCGGCAATGCATCTGATGGATCAGGATGCGGGTTGCTGTGCGCACTGTCGCCCGGCCAGTCCGCAGAACTTTCTGGACGACGAGGCGCTAGAGGCCAGGTTTGCCCAGTTGCTGCATCGCTGAGGCGGCGCAAAGAGGTGGGCAGAATGGGCTACTTCGGAGCAAAGAATTGGTTCATATTTCCAGCCTAAAGAGACCTTCCGTCGCGGTAAGTCGGGCTGATGTTGATCCAGAAGGCTTTTCCGATTCGCATGGAGCGGCATTGCTCCCATATAATCGAGCTTTCCCCACGGGAGCCAGCGGGGTGCGATTTTTAGCAGCAATGAGGGTGTGCGTATCTTTACCGTAAAGCGAGTGAACGGAAGTTTCCTGGGCATCAAGCTAACGTCTGTGCGACCGCGCTCCGGAGAGGTTCGGCAGTCCCTGTGCTGTGGCCAAACGGTTGCCATTGCGGTACTTCTGCTGGCGGCGATGGTTTTTGTGCTGGCGAGCGCGGCACAGGCACAGCAAGCAGCAGATGCAAGTGGCACGACGGCTGCAACGGGCGGGCAGGTTCTGTGCCAGCCGCAGGTCATCAACAACCGCAGGATACCCAAGGATTCTGTTCTGGCGCGTATGTCCAGCCATCAGGGCGACCCCTACGATGCGGCGACGGTAGAACGCGACTTCAATTCTCTGTGGAACACTGGCTACTTCACCAAAGTGCAGATTGAGCGCGAGGACACCGCTGCGTGCACGCAATTGATTGTCTACGTATGGGAAAAGCCGACCATCCGATCGATCGATTATGTGGGATTGAACTCTGTGACGCAATCGGATGTGCAGGAGCGCTATAAGAAAGCCAAGGTGGGCCTGTCGGTAGAGAGCCAGTACGATCCGACGCGCGTAAAGCGTTCGGAGGATGTACTGAAGGATCTGTTAAGCGAGCATGGACACCAGTTTGCGACCGTTAGAACAGAGATCAAGACAATTCCGCCGGCATCGGTGGGGATCACGTTCCGGGTGAAAGAAGGACCAACGGTGAAGGTGGGCAAGATCGCCTTTGACGGCAACTATAACCTGAGCGACCGCACGTTGCGTAACGCAATGGTGAATACGCGTCCGTTGGGTTTGCCGCACTCCATCATCCTAGAGAACCTGTTTGCGCGGACCTTCGACGCCAGCAAGCTGGACGAGGATACGGAACGGGTGCGCATGGCCTATCAGGATCACGGCTACTTCCGCGCGCAGACCAGTGATGCACAGACCAAGGTGCGCGACGAAGGTGGGTTGAACTGGTTTACGCTGCGGCCTTCTACGGGCAAGCGGATCGACATTCTTATGCCAGTGGAAGAGGGTGGACGTTACAAGCTGGGCGGAATCAACTTTACTGGAATCGATGCCCGACAGTGGAACCTGAAGGCACTGCGTGCGTCGTTCGCGCAGAAGGATGATGAGTGGTTCAGCATGACGCTGTTCCAGAAGGGGTTGAAGAATCTGCGCGACGCGTTTGGCAGCCAGGGCTACATAAACATGGTTCCCGACCCGAAACCGCGGATCGACGATGTCAAGAAGCTGGTGAACTTCGACATCGATATCGAGCAGGGCAAGCAGTTCTATGTCTCTCGCATCGAGTTCTCGGGCAATACGGTGACGCGGGACAAGGTAATTCGACGCGAGCTGCTTCTGGAAGAGGGACAGGTATACAACAGCAAGCTGTGGGACCTGTCGATCCAGCGGCTCAACCAGTTGGGATACTTCGAGGTCTTGAAGGTCGACGACGACACCGAGACGAGGCAGAATGCGGATAACGGCACGGTCGATCTGCTGCTGAAGTTGAAGGAGAAGGGCAAGAACACAATCGGTCTGAACGGCGGCATCAGCGGGCTTTCGGGTACGTTTGTGGGCTTGAACTACTCAACCAACAATTTTCTCGGGTTAGGAGAGACACTCTCCGCCACAGCCAACGTGGGCGATCTATCGCGCAATGTGAGTTTTGGATTCAACGAGCCGTATCTGCACAACAAGCCGATTTCGGTGGGCGCGGAGTTGTTCTCGCGGAAGACGGATTACAACCCAGCTAAAGCGTACTCCATTGCGAATGGCGCGAGCGCGAATGTATCCACGGCGCAGGAGTCCCTGCTGACCAACTACAACACGTCGACGGATGGGTTTACAGCGTCGGCGAGCGAGCCGTTGAAGCATCTGTGGGTGGGACGTGGAGTGACTCGTGTGGGTGTGACCTATGCGCTGTCGCGCTCAACCGTTACCACGTTCAACGACAATACGCGCAACATCTTCCAGTCGCTTGCATTCCGCTCCGGCGTAGAGGGGCAGAACCAGCTGAATGGCATTGTGACCTCGACCATTGCTCCCAGCTTCTCGTATTCCAGTCTTGATCGTTCACTCGGCTGGCACTCTGGCCGCGACTTTAATCTATCGGTGCAGATTGCCGGTGCGGGCGGCAACGTGAAGTACATCTCTCCGGTGGCGAGCTTCCGGCAGTTCTACCCGATGCGTGGGCTGCGGATCGACCGCGAGGGACACAACGTACTGGGCATACGTCTACTGTTTGCGCATATCTCAGGATTCGGTGGCGAGGTGGCTCCCCCGACCAACCGCATCTATGGCGGCGGGGAATCGGATGTGCGCGGGTTTGATATTCGCGCCAACTCGCCGTATACGTTTGTGCCGGTCAACGTGCAGTTCAACCTGACCAATCCGGATGGTACAACTGTGCCCCGCGATCCCACCAACCCGAACCTGGGCAATGTGCATATACCACTGCCCATCTATCGTCTGGCCTCGGTAGGCGGCGACACGCAGATCACGGCGAACGTGCAGTACCAGATTCCCATCGTGAGTACGGTCAGCATGAATTTCTTCACCGACCTGGGACTGACCGGTGATCTGCAACCGGGAGAACTGCTGCAGAGCGCGGCGGGAGTATCGGTGCTGGCGAGCCCGCAGTATGGCTGCCCCACGTTTATCAACGGCGCCTGTTATGGAGGCCAGTCGGTCCCGGCGCTGGCGGCTCGGCAACTGAACACGGTTCCGGGTACTAACTTTGTACCTCGCATGTCCAGCGGAGCCGAGCTACAAGTGATTCTGCCGATCGTGAATGCGCCATTCCGACTGTACTTTGCGTATAACCCGATGCGGCTGTTTAAGAACCTGCCACAGCAATTGGCGATGCCGACGACCTGCACGGGGCCCAATGGCGTTCCCGGCGAATTTTGCTCGCTGTTCCCTATGCAGACGGCCGCGGGGCAGTATAGCTATGCACAGGCGCTACAACTCTATGGTGCTGCCTACGAACTGCGCGAGCCGAGGAAGACGCTTCGGTTGACGGTGAGCACGACGTTCTAAGGGCATGGACCAGGGAAAAGTAGAAAGCGGCTGCCGAAGCGGGCAGCCGATTTTCATCGACGCACGCAAAATATGCATGTGAAATAATGCTGTTCCCAGAACCTTGCATCCATAACCTAGTAACTGCGTTGGTAGGTTCGGGTGAGGCGGTCGTGCCAGGCAAGGCGGTCTTCGTCCAGCGTGGCCCACAGCAGGCCGAGTCCAAAGGGGCAGAGGGAGACGAGGACAGCCAGGATGCGGCGGCGCATGGCGCGGCGCGTAGGGTTCTGGTCGTCGAAGGTGCAGAGCCCGATACGGGCGCAACGCATACCCGGCGTGGCTTCCGAGAAGGAGAAGAACAGCGCCTGGTAGAGGAGATAGAAGATCACGAGGATCAGCGCGCCGCAGGCAAGCGCAACACTGGGCTGAAGTCCTGTGTGGGCTGTGAACTGTGCGGAGGCGTTGGCCATCAGGCGAGCCATGGCAGATGGGCGATCGATTGAGAAAGAGTCGGCGGGGACGGCCGCAAGTGCGTTCCAGGAGATGGAGCGGAAGGTAACCACAAGGAAGGCAGCGGCGAAGGCAAGGAATCCGGCGAGAAGGATCGAGGTATCGATGACAGCAGCCTTCATGCGGCGTCCTAGGGGTGCAATCTGCGGCAGGGGGGCTGCATGGGCGGAGGGAGCTGCAAGGGGGTTGGCGACCGACTCAAGTAAATCAGTGGCTCTCTCACCGGCGCTGTCCGAGAACTGTGCGGACGGTGTGTCGAGCCAGATCGAGGTCCACTGAGAAGCGGGGGCTTCCGCCAGTACCGGCGTAGTGGAGATCTGGGTGGGATCGACCTCGAAGATGCGCAACTGACTCTGCCCCGGTGCAGGAACGTCAGCGGCTAGCAGAGGCCCCTCGGCGTAGCGCGGTCTGGCCTTGCGGGTGGCAACCAACTGGCGTGGGAACTCGATCAGATTTGCGGGTAGCGGCGTGGGTGGGCCAACAGGCTCTTCAAATACAGGCGACCTGCGGAAGGCGATCTCTTCATCCAGCATGCGCGCTTCGGCCTCGTTACGGGCCTCCTCCTGCCGGGTGTGGAGGCGGTTGCTGGAGGCGGAGGGTGAGGTGGCAGGCTGACGATGCGCCGAACTGTGCAAGGACGATGGGACGGCTTCCCCGAATAGGCGGACGGTGAGGCCGGCGGGCGCCGGGTAAGGTTGCGGCACGGCGTGATTGTGGTGCAAACGCGAGTGGACGGAAGCACCCTTAGATGACAATGGAGTAGTTGCTGAAGTCACGGTACCCGCAGGATGAGCAGAGCGGCTGCGTGGGGCTGGCGTAATCGTGGGATTGTCCTCCGGCCACAGAGAGAGAGCGCGCGGCTGTGGGGCCGGAAATTCGCTTTGGGTGTCGTGGACGGGCGCATCCGGATGGACGTTATCTTGATCGAGAGAGTCTTGAAGAAGGGAGTCTTGATGGATAGAGTCCAGCAGCAGTTGCTGGGCCTGTGCGACGGCCTGTGCGTTAAGCGCGGCAATTTGCGCTGCGGCCTCAGCCTGCTGTGTGGCGCGTTCGGCCTCCGCGGCAAGATACGCGTGATAGCTGATGGAGTGGGCATAGCGCTGCGCAACGGTGGCGGCAATGCGTGCAACGCGCGAGGTTCCGGAGGGTTGAGACGCGGACGTGAAGGGGTGCGAAGGCTCGGCGGCAGGACGACGTCTGCGATGGGCAGCAAGGCGTTCTGCAACCTGGCGGCGCAGCGTTTCGGTGGAGGTGGCAGGCATAAGATTGCGGGTAGCCGCGAGGGCAATATCGCTGGACGCTTCGGCAAGCGCCGGATCGAGTGGGACGGTGTCTAACAGTGCGGAACCCATTTTGCTCAAAACTCAAACTCACTTCCGTGAAATCGTCTACCCTCATAGGGTGGTGCGTGCGACAGAGATTGACGGCCGGTTCAGCCTTGCAAGGGCGCTGAGGTGTGCTTGCATCTTCATAAGTATCACGGTGGGCGTGGCAAGTTTTACCCATCTTGCTGCGCAGGAGGTGACGAGTGCGGCACCCCCGGCCGAAAACGACACCGACTCCTATCCGGATGCGCAGCCGATAGCTGCCAAGGACGAAGGCGCGCTTGTCCATATAGATTCGGATACGCAAACATATAAGGGTAACGTAGCCGTTCTGGATGGCCATGTGGTACTGACCACGGGCGACCACACGCTGCAAGCCGACCACATCGAGTATGACAATACGACCGGAGAGGTGAGCCTAACCGGGAATCTTTTGGTCAGCGGAGGCGAGAACGACGAGATTATCCACGCCAGCCATGGGACCGTGAATGTGCAGACCCAGGTAGGGCGCTTCTTCGACGTGACCGGATCGGTGGGATTGCGACAGAAGCCCGCGACCGGCGCGGCAGTGGTGGGTCAGCGCTCCGTATATACCAACGGCAATCCGTTTTTGTTCAGCGGCAGAATGGTTGAGAAGAGCGGGCCGCAGGAGTACCACATCTATGGGGGTACTGTGACGTCATGCCGGTTGCCTCGTCCTGACTGGCTGCTGTCTGCGTCCGCTTTCAGCCTCGACGGAGAGAAAGCGCGCGCCACTAACAGCATCTTTCGGCTGAGAAACATACCTGTGCTTTGGTTGCCCTATGTTACTCATCCAATAGAAGCCAACGCGCGCCAGGCAGGCGTGCTAATTCCCGTTCTGGGCGACTCCTCCAGCAAAGGACTTACCGTAGGCGAGCAGGTTTACTGGCCCATCAACCGAAGCACCGATATGACCGTGGGCACAATCTATTACTCGGCCCGTGGCTGGGAGCAGAATGCGAGCTTCCGCTTCCATGGACTGGGCGACGACCAGACGCATGCGCGCTATAGCGGCCTGCAAGACCACGGCTATACTCCAGTGGGAGGCGTGTATACCAACCAGAGCGGCCAGGATGTGACGTTCTCCGCGCGGCGAGATTTTTTATCGGATACCACTCAACCGATGGACACGGAATCCATCGGCACGCAGACCAGGGCGGCGGCTGACGTGGAGTATCTCAGCTCGTTTCTCTATCGTGAGGCATTTTCCACCAACTTCAATCAGGCGGTATCCAGCGACGTCGTATCCACCGTATACGGCACTCATGATTGGAATGGCATGGCGCTTTCGTTAGAGGCAGATCGATATCAGGGAGAGAAGAGGGTGGGCACGCCTGCACTGCCGGAGCAACAGGTACACATTTTCCATGCACCAGCCATTGAATTTACAACCGTGGACCATGAACTAGGCAGCACCGGGCTGGAGTGGAATGTGGACAGCTCTGTGGCAATGTTGAAGCGTATTCAGCCCAACTTTGTAACCGGAGGCATGACCGAGAGGGTGGATGTCCGTCCGGAGTTGGCCTATCCGTTAGGCGGCGGTGGATGGCGGATTCGTCCTTCGCTGGCTACCAGGGAAACCTTATACAGCCGAAGTCGACTGCCCGCAGTTCCCGGTGTTGCAGAGGTGGAGAGTCTGGCCAGTCTGAACCGCGCGGATGTGGAGGTGCAGTTGGACCTACGGCCACCTGTATTGGAGCGCACGTTTGACTCTGGTTTTGTGAAGCGGCTGTTCCGCCACGACGTGAAGCATACATTCGAGCCGGAGCTCATTTACCGTTTTGTGAATGGGATCGACAATTTTTCCCAGGTGTTGCGCTTCGATTCCCTGGATGTCGCCAGCAATACCAACGAACTGGAGTATGGCGCAATACAGCGCTTGTTTCTCCGCCGCGTTGGCACAAACACGTGCCATGCGCCAGGCTCTCAGGCGGATGCGCTGGAGATTCTGGGTGGTGGAGACAACGATGCGGTAGAGTATCCGGGGCAATCCAGCACACGAACGGACGACGCACAGCCCGTCTGCGGCAACCGTGAGTGGATCAGTTGGCGCGTGGCGCAAAAGTATTTTTTCGATCCAAATTTTGGTGGTGCGGTGGTCAATGGTAGGCGCAACATCCTCACCACGACCCTGGATTTTTCCGCCATCGCGTTTCTCACCGAGCCCCGCAATATCTCTCCGCTCGTATCTCGGCTGCGGGTGCGCACGTCAGAGAAGACGGACGTGGAATGGGACTTCGACTACGATACGGGCGCCAAAAAATTTACCGCCAACAATATCTATGCGGATGTGCATCAAGGCAACGTGGTTACTGGAGTCAGTTATGCGCGGCTGAACGCACCCGGTCGCTCGTATGTAGCTGGTGTGGCCTCCAGCGTGGCAGACTTCAGCCAGATGCAGGTTAAGCTCGGATTTGTGCGTCCGAACCTGGCTGGCTTCAGCGCGGCGGCCAATGCAGGCATCGACCTGGACCTCGGAACGGTGCAATACGGCGCCATCCAGACCTCCTACAACTGGAACTGTTGCGGCATCAGCGTCGAGTATCGTAAGTATGAACTGGGCTCGGCGCGCAACGAGAATGTCTACCGCTTCAACTTCACTCTGGCCAATATAGGCAGCGCGGGCAATATCAGGCACTCAGATCAGGTGTTCTGAAATCGGGTGCCAACAGCAAGCTGCAGGGTAGGCAAGGCTGCTGCGTGAGATAATCGGCATTGTGGTGAATGAAGTCAGGACGTTGCGTAGAATTGCGTGGATGGGTTGTCTGGCGGCGATGTATTGCCAGGCCCAGGCCGTCGTCCAGATGACCCCGCCGACCACCCCCGCGGTTGCCGTAATCCAACCCGGCCAGAAGTTGACCGCGGAGATGGCGCGACGCATCGAGGTCATGATTCGCAACAAAGCGTCCGTGTCGCCTGACGCAGCGATTGCATTCAGCATCCCCACGCAGAGCGATGTTCCCGGCTATACTCAGATCCTTGTGACTTTGACGGTGAACGGCAATGCAAGCAGGCCCCTGCCGTTTTTGCTCTCTGTGGATGGCAGGACGCTGGGCCAGTTCAACAAATTCGATCTCAGCCAGGATCCCAGAGACATCGTGCCTGCCACAGGCCGTCCGGCGCGTGGCGGGCCAGAGAACGCACCCGTGACGATCGTGGGGTACGACGATCTGGAATGCCCATACTGCGCCAAGATGAATGCTGAAATATTTCCCGCGATTCTAAATCGCTACAAGGACCAGATACGCGTGGTGTATCGCGACTTTCCTTTGCAGGAGATTCATCCCTGGGCAATGCATGCGGCGGTGGATGCTAACTGCCTGGGCTCGTCCAGTACGGCGGCCTACTGGAACTACGTCGACTATGTACATGCGCATGCTGATCTGATAGCGGGCACTGCTCAAACCACGGGGGATGAGCCAACTCTGGCTAAGGCCAATCAGACGCTGGACGGACTGGCACTGCAGGAAGGTGCGCGGCAGAAGCTGGATGTAGCGGTGCTGGCTGCCTGCGTGCAAAAGCAGGACGAAACCAACATGAAAGCATCGGTGGCGCAGGCAGAGGCGGAACCATTGCGCCTCAACTCCGCGCCTGTGTTGTTTATCAATGGAGAAAAGGTGGATGGCGTGGTACCGATTGAAACCATCTACCGCATCATCGACGGGGCTCTGATTGCAGCAGGCCAGACGCCGCCTCCGCCGCCACCAGCGCCTGCCGTGACAACACCGGAAGCAGCCCCAGCTACTCCGACCACAACGCCTGCGTCGGCTGCGGCTAAGCCGGGCAGCTAACAGTTCGACGGATAGTAGACAATGACTAAGGAAGAGTACGGATTGTTTGCAACGGACGCAAGACGGGGATGGAGTGAGTATGAGTAGCTTTTTACGGATCGATCAATCAACGCATACTGGGACGGTTGGAATACAACGCGCGGTTAACCTGACGGCAGTGGGCATGCTTGCTATGGCGCTTCTTGCAGTGGCTGGTTGCAACCGCACGCATGGCGATGATGTGGTTGCCACCGTGAATGGGCACGCCATTATGCGCGTCGACATGGATCGTATGTACACGGCTCAGTTGGGCCAGGCACAGGATCAGCAGCCCTCGCCGGAGCAGGGAGACGAGCTACGCCTGCAGGTGGTTCGTGAGTTGATTGATGAAGAGATCGTGGAGCAGCGCGCCGCCAAGATGAACCTGACCGCGACCAGCGAAGAGGTAGATGCCAAGCTGGCGGAGATGAAAGCCCCCTACACCGAGGAGCAGTTTCAGCAGCAGATGAAGGCAACCAACCGCACGCTGGACGATGTGAAACACGATCTTCGCCGCTCCCTGACCATCGATAAACTGCTTAATAAAGAGATCAACTCCAAGGTGACGGTTTCCGATGCCGACGTCACAAGCTACTACCAGCAGCATAAGGCGGAGTTCAACCTCATCGAGACCCAGTACCACCTGTCCGCCATCCGCGTCACGAGTGTTCCATCGCCGCAACCCGGAAACCTGCAGGGCAGCAAGGCGACCACCGACGCAGAGGCCAAGAAAAAAATAGAGGCCTTGAAGAACCGGCTCGACAGTGGCGAAGACTTTGGCACCATCGCCATGAACTTCTCCGAGGACCCCAGCACGGCCTCCAGCGGCGGTGACATGGGCTTTGTCCCGGAGAGCCAACTGCGCAGCGATGTCACCGTCGGTGCCGCGATCCTGAAGCTTAAGCCAGGGCAGATGACCGACATCTTTCCGCTGATCGACTCCCAGAGCAAAAAAGCAGTTGGATACACCATCTACAAGCTTCTGGAGCGGGAGCCCGCCGGGCAACGCGAAATCACAGATCCTGTGGTGCAACAACACATCCGCCAACTGCTGCACGATGGCAGATCGCAACTACTCAAAAACGCATACTTCGAGTTTCTGCGCGACCAGGCCAAAGTCGAAAATTTCTTCGCCGAAGATATTCTGAAGAACGACGCCAAGTAAGTGGCCCTAGTTGCAGTGGCGCAGCCGGAACAAAAGTTGACGGAAGATGCCCATCCAGATTGCGGCGTCGGCGTCATTCAAGGTGATACGTCGCAGCATTTGTCGCAGTTGAAGAAGATCGCTGTTCGCGGGGTGACGCCGCATATAGCCGGATTTTTCCAGGGTCTCGTACAGCAGTGTAGTCAGGCGTTCCAGGTCTGCGGCAGATGCAGGCGCGGCAGAATCTTGTGCGCATTTGTCGACGGTACCATCACGCACCAGTTCATATAGACACACCGCGACGGCTTGACCCAGATTCATCGAGAGATGGCGCTCGCCATACTTCTGTTGCATGGGGATGGTGAGCAACCACTTGCAATGGCTTAGTTCTTCGTTGCTAAGGCCTGTCTTCTCCGATCCGAAGAGCAGAGCGATAC